>Ga0187864_10000584_pt1 | contig 39507 bp, 43 predicted proteins | sample June2016WEW_11_4_FD_132985 | JGI IMG/M metagenome (GOLD analysis project Ga0187864, IMG submission 132985) | Peatland microbial communities from SPRUCE experiment site at the Marcell Experimental Forest, Minnesota, USA - June2016WEW_11_40 | ecosystem: Environmental > Terrestrial > Soil >...
CACCACGTCCCGGGCAGACTGCGGGTCAAGAGCCCCGTCATCAAAAATAACGAGACCGTGGCAGCAGCAGTGAAACAACTGCTGAGGGGTGTCAACGGCGTTGATTCAGTCGACGTCAATCTCACCACCGGTAGCTGTCTCGTAAATTATTGCCCTCACACAACCAATAACGGCGAAATCATCGACGCCCTTCAGGATGAGGGTTATTTCGACTTATCCAGGGCGATGACGAACGATCAGTACTTTGAGTACATGACATCGAAGGCATTGACCCTCGTCAGCGCTTTTATCTAATCACGACCAGGCCGTCCGGTCCCGGGCGAGCACGTTTCGTCGGACCGAAAGCTTCCTTCGGGTTCTGCATATAATATAACACAAAAGCGCCTGTCCGTAAACCGGCAAATGCGGCCTCCTGTCCCTCCGCGAGTGCTCACCGGCGATATTCACCAGATCGACTCGCCCTATCTGGATGCCGGGTCGAACGCCGCCGGATCATATGACCGGTTATCCTGCAGCCTTCGCTTCATCGCCTCTGAGGTCCAGGAGCGCTTCCGGGTGTTTCGCCGCGACCATGAGCAAAATGCGGGCCGGTCCTTCGGGCTTCCGCCTTCCCTGTTCCCAGTTGCGAAGCGTCGCAACGCTTATTCCCAGCAGGGAGGCGAATTTATCCTGCGACAGGCCATAGCTTTCGCGAACCTTGCGCACCTCGGAATCGGGAAACTCAAATACCCTCGAAGGCGCCGTAGAGTGTTTCATAATCGCCCCGCCCTGTTTTACACTTTCAAGAAGTTCCTCGAACAGTTTCTTTTTCATACGTATTCTCCTTGAATAACTTTCCTGAGTTGCCGGAGTTGTTCCAATGACCCTGCCCGCATCCGGGTTATCGAGCAGATGAGCCTGAAAAAGCCTATATTCCTCTTCTGATAACAGCGTCAAAATCCTTTTGGTGAATATAGGGGTCTCAATAATGACCATGAAATACTATACGCCAGTGACGTACTTATGTCAACTGTATGATGCGGGTTATTCGGAGCAGAAGGGGCCGTTCTTAAGAAAGTAAATAACTTTCCCCTTACCCTTTTTCCAATAACTTATACCCCTTCTCCCGGGCGATTCTCCGCCCCCTCCTGACGGCATATACGGCCACGTCACCCTTGCCAAGACAATCCGGCGCCCTCTTGCCCTGCTGGCTGCGGAGCTTCTATGACGGACGGCGCCGGCGCGGCTGCCCCGTTGCTTTCCCCTTTCACCTGGAAGTTGAATATGCGACCTTTTGACTTTGATCGTGAATAAGGAAGACATGTTGCTTTTATACAGCACCATGGGTTCAAAATCGAGACTAGCCGCAGTTGCAGTGTCAATTGTGCTCTGTGCCTTCGAGTTTGCCCTTCCGAACCTTCTCTAACCACGTCTGCACTTGTTCCAATCGAAAAGGTTTCCGCAAAAATAAAAACTCTTCCTTGCGGGAAATACCCTCCTGGGTAAGCCACTCCTCGAAAGCCTCAGGCTTCCAATGCCCAGATGTGACGATTGTTGGTAGGGTAATTCCTTTTTTATGAAGAGTTTTCAGTAACTCTATGCCATCCATTCTGGGCATGACGATGTTTGTAATTAGAATGGACGGGACGCGTTCAGCTATCTTACTTAAAGCCTCCAGGCCATCGGACGCAGTTTCGATATGAAGGTCGGGGTGATCTTCGCTGACCAGCTCAGCGATTAGCTCTCGCGTAGTTTTGTCATCCTCTACGATAAGGATGGTTTCGCGCTGAGAGGCAGGAATTGCAACAGTCTCTCCCTCGGCTTTCTTGGCTGCCTCTTCCCTCTGCTTCATAGTTTGTCGCTCCGGGGAGTGGCTACGCTACGTATCTGCTTCTGACAGTGTACAGGGCCACGCTGCCACCAGTCCGGCAGGATCAGGAAGAGGAAGAAAAGTTTCTTGTTACGGAGCAGGCTGGTGCTCATCCTGTCAGACTGTTGGCAGTCGTGTATGGTAGTCTTATGTACAGAGAGAATAGAGGGGAGCCAGGGGAGACCGTAATGGCATCCTTTCAAAAGCACTGCGACGAAACAGAAGAAGTCTTGGGGAAGACCTACGCCGAAGTGCATCTGTGGCTCGACGAGTTTTACAGAACCCCGGAATACGGAGCGAGGCACCGGCGCAAGCGGCACCACGAACAGGGTATTCGGGAGGCGGTCAGACAGTTCGGAGAAGAGGCAGGCGTTGCTGCACGGATGCACATCATCACCGACCTCAGGGAAGAAGGCTGGACCGAATCCGACAGGTTTCCTAAGGATGAGAAAGAGTATGTAGCGATGGGGCTATTTTGAACCGGTCCCGGTCATCCTCCACCGTTTTGAGGGATCTTTTGAAATCCAGGACAGGCGGGTCCGAAACGGAACTACTGAAATAATTGAGGAAGCCCCGGTCATCAATAGCATAGGAGGCACTCCCTGAAGGAGAGAAATCGATTTGCAATAGCATTTATCTCGTGGCTATCTGAGAGTCACACGCGCTTCATTGTCGAGCCCGGGATATCTAAGGCCAGGGACGGACATCTTGAAATCAGCTTCCACGGTGTCGCGCCTGAGATAGCTGTTATTATTCATGGAAAAGGAGATATCGGGGTGGTCATAAACCATCATGGGGGGTGCTGGGATATCCTGAGCGAGTTCGATATTCTCCCGCGCCGCAACTCCGTCGGCGATCACTATTGTGGTTTTTGCCTGCCAGGCTCAAAAAAGTTCTACCGTTCCCGCAGGGAACTGCTCACAGAACATGGTTTTGAGCCATTATTGAAGTGGATCAATGAGAATTTCCAACCTTCCCGCTGGATTTTGCTTTTTGGAGAAGAGGGTCATACGACATGGGCCAAGATCGTCAAGGAAGAGGATGTGGAGCCGACAAAAGCACGGGAGGGGTTGGAGGCGTTTGTCCGCGCGTTCCCGGTCATAGTCCGCTCCCCGTCATGAAGCTGTTCCTAGATGATGAACGTAACCCGCCGGAAGGGTGGATACACGTGCGTAGCCCGAAGGACGCCATCGATATCTTGAAGACAGGAAGCGTGGGCGAAATAAGTTTGGACCATGACCTTGGAGATGATGTCAGGGGCACCGGTTACGACGTAATTCTCTGGATAGAAGAGGCGGTGGCTACACAAGATTTCGATCCCCCCAAAATCATCGTGCACTCGGCTAACCCTTCTGCACGCCAGAAAATGGAAGCGGGAATCCAAAGCATCAATCGCACATATGCGAAAAGCCGGAACAGATAACCAAAAAGAGGTTGCTCCTCCTTGTCCCTCATGGCACCGCTTCCTGCGGTGGCGGAAGCCATACTCCGGTGCCCCGACAAACTCGTCCAGCCGACGACAGGATACGCAGTATCCTGATATCGAAGGGTGCTGGTACCCATTCTTACGATAAAGGCCTATCCCTCCGTCCCGATTGGATTTCATGGAGGGCTAAAGCCCTGTACGCCTTTGTGCCTGTTGACAGTTTCAGAGAGTTCGGCTACCAGCGTTTCTCTTAGTTCCTCAGGTGAGACTACCTCGACGTAGGGTATCCACTGATAGAGCCATTTCCTGATATCTTCCGTTCCGTTCACGACAAACCTTAGCTCCAGCCTCCCGTCCGGCAATTCCGCATCTATCTGGCTTTGGTGCCACTTTTTTCGCGTCACGTACGGTTTGATTTCCTTGTCGAATCTCACCACCACTTCTACCTCTTCATCGTCGAGGTAACTGCCAAATGAGCCGGGCAGTTCATCGTGAGGGGTCAGGTGCATGGGGACGAAGTAACGACCCGTTAACTTCAGCTCAACGATCCTGTCCAGGGCAAAGGTCCTCAATGCTTTTCTCAGGCGGCAGTAGCCGCGAAGGTTCCAGAACCCATCCCTGAAAAACAGATAGTAGGGATCGACTATTCTCTTTGTCGTCTCATCGTCATAAAGCCTTCTGTATACTATCTCCACGGACTGGTAGTTGCTGAGTGCCTGTTGAAGAGGGATGATGTACTGGCTGCCGCTCGCGGGGGCCTGATCCGGTCCGATCGAAATTCCTTCCGAAGGCCGATTTGACGCCATCGAGATCTTGCGGGCGATAGATTCCAGGCCTTTCTCCATGCCCGGACCAAGGTTTGTGAGCATGTTTTTGGCGAGGGCAAAAGTGATAACCTCTTCACGCGATAAGTCAGGTCTCTTGAGGGTGTAACCGTCTTCGAAGGCATAGCTCCCCGTGTGCCGATCATAGGAAATGGGAAACGCCGTCCGAAGCGTCACCAGATAGCGATGAACGGTACGCTCACTCATCTGCAGGTCCTCAATGAGCGAACGGACCGTTACCTTTTCTCCCCTGTCCAGCTTGTTGAGGAGTATAATCAACGAGTCGAACTTGTAGGACATAACGCCTCCTTGGAGACACCGTTTCTGCACGGAAGTTCCATCAGCTTACGCCGCGTCTGTGCCGATCACGGCAAGCCCTCCGGAAAAGGAAGAGGCTTCATCGAAGGCGGGCTCGATAACGAAATGTCCCGTCCGGTCGATATAGCCCCATTTGCCTCCGATTTGCACTGGAGCAAGCCCGTGAGAAAAATCGCCCGCCCATTCATATATGGCATCGACCGCTTTCCTGCCATAATGATCTATGTACCAGGATTCGTCGCCGATGGCAACCGCATTGAGGCCTTCCTTGAACGAAGACACGACCTCAAACTGTGGCTCGATCACGACTTGCCCGTTCACATCGATGAAGCCTGTCTTCTCTCCCATTATAAACTCCGCCTTTCCCTCTGAGAACCCAGAGGAACCACCCTTGGACCCCTCGGGCATCATGAATACGCGCCCGCGCATATCGACAAAACCCCATTCCTGCCCCACCCTGACGCATCCAAGCCCCTGTCGAAACGTAAATGCCATAGTGAATTCTCCGGGTATCGCCCTCTTTTCCCTCCTGTCGATGTAGAAGAACAACCCCTCCTGCTTCACGGCGGCCACTCCTCCGGAAAAAGCGCCCGCGGATTCAAATCCCAGTGGTACCACGTACGTTCCGTTCCTGTCCATGTAACCCCATAAGCCATCCACGTTAACGCTGACAAGACCCTCCGAAAATGAGGACCCGTTCCTGAACCTGGCTTCGATGACAAGAACGCCCGCGTGGTTTATGTAGCCGAACTGCGCATAGCGGCACGAACCGCCTTCCCGTTCCAGATCGGGCGGGAGAAGCAGAGCGTCCGGCCCCGGTCCCACGGCGCCATGGGAACCTCCCCCTGGCTGCAGAGGCTCAACGCAGGCGAGACCCTCCGAGAAATGGCCGGCTTCCTCGAACTGTGGAGGAATGATATATTCTCCGGCCCTACCGATATAGCCCCACCTGCCATCGAAAAGCACCGGGGCGCATCCCTCCCTGAAATCGAAGGCAAGGCCGAACCGTGGGGTGATTCTGATCCTTCCATCCAACCCGATGTATCCGTACACGAGCTTCTTCTCCACCACGTGATCCCCGTCTGCTCTTGGCTCCGCGCCAAGGGGCGGACAATGAAGCTTGTGCATCATCTCAGGCATCTTGTCCTCCTGCCGGCACTTATCTTCACGACTCCGGGCAGTCCTTTACGGCTGCAAGACCCTCCGAAAAGCCGTAAACAGAGGCGTATCGCGGAGGGACCACGAAAGTTCCGGAGACATCCACAAATCCCCATTTGCCGTCGGCCATTGCAGAGGCCAGTCCCTCATTGCGACGCCCAACCCATTCGAACTTGTAGGGGGTTTTTATGGTGCCCTGTGCGTTAATCAGGGCCCACCTGTCTCCCTGCCGGACCGGTGCAATCCCATTTGCAAAGTCGCGTGCCTCGTCGAACCGGCACTCGATTCCGGTATTGCCCATTTTGTCGATGTACCCGTACATATGAGAACAGTTATTCTGCTCCGTTACGATCACCGCGAGCCCCTCCGAAAAGGAACCGCAACCGCACCAATGGGACTTTGTGAGCACCGTGCCGCACCTGTCGATAAAACCGCGGCGATTGTTGTCAAAGACGATCACGGCCATGCCTTCCGAAAAGGGCAGTGCCAGATCGAATGTCCTATCGAACATCTTTTTTCCTTGCCTGTCCACGAAAAAGTAGCCGTCTTGATCGATGGCGACCGCGAGGCCCTCGGAAAGACCATAGAATGCAGGAGGCGGCTCGAATACCATGCGGCCGGACGCATCAACGAGGTTGGCGCTCACACCTTTTTTCTTTACTTCGGCTAAACCTTGATCAAAAGGCGACGCATACTCGAACTGAGGTTCGATCGCGATATGCCCCTTCCTGTCAATGAAACCCCATCGGTCGCCCTTCATGACCGGCGCAAGGCCTTCGCCGAATGCTCCGCCCGCGTCAAACCGGGGCGTTATTGCCCAGCCGCCTGTCCTGTCAATGTAGCCTGAAAGGTTACGGGAAGTCGCGCACGCCAGTCCTTCACGAAATGAGCCGGCCCTATCGAAGTGAGGGGAAATCGTCATGTTGCCCCTTTGGTCCACATAGCCCCATTTCCCTGGGTTTCTTTTGCCTTCAACCGGCACTTCCCTCGTTTTCCGAAAGGGCGAAAGACCGAAGGCTGTAACGGTGCAAGTCGCTTTCAAGAAATCTCTCCTCGTCACCGGCTTGTCCCCATTTAAGGTCATGACTACACCTTACCACGATCAGCCTGCCACCTTTATGGCAGTTTTGTTCGGTCAATCCAGAACCTTCCCACAAACAAACAGATGAACCCGTCCTGCAGGTGCAGACATCTTACACCCGAGGCAACAAGATGTTTGTGGATTGAGCTCGGTTTCTTTAGTCGATTATTGTGTTACTACCTGCCGAGCGAATTACGGCTGCGTAATTGATGACAACGTCAACGCGCAACTCTTTATGTTTTTGGAGGCCTCTTCGGCCACCCCGTTAAAATCCTTTAGATTTTCCAAAGAGTTTATGCCCTCGTACATCCTAACCAGCGGTTCCGCTACCAAGGATTCGAGGTCTTGAAGACTGCGGATGGAAGTCAAGCCCAAGAAGTAGGTAAGGAGATGGCGATTCTCGCCCTTTGTTGTCAACATAGGTGTGTTTGGAATATTTTCAATAGAGGGGTTATCTTTGTGCCATCCGGCGCCATATAGCTCGTCACTGGCATAGATACCCTTATCATTGGTACTTATGATTAGGCCGCAGGTCAGGAAAGGGATTGTATTTTCCAACTCTGCATCTTTCATCAACAGGTTGATGCCCAAAACTTTCTTGTAGTTGCTATCTTTATAGTATAGTCGTTGTGAAAAATACGGAAGCCACGTGGTTGGACTTCCGAGGGTTTCCGATGCATCCCATCGCATTACGTTGCCGTTGGTTGTAAACCCGTTCCGGCCCATCACCTGGTCGGTCGCGACAAACATGTCATTGATTTCGTAGCAGATTTTCTCCATCTCCTCATAGACCTGAAAGATTTGCTTATCAGTTATCATCCCTATCCCCCTTTCTGTCTTGATTTCTCAAATCATTATCCTGATTCAAAGCAGGATAATGTCATGCCTTCCAAAAATATGGCCCTGTGCTCTGCATGACCGCAAGCTCCAGATGTTTCCAAAACATCTGCCCTTTCCAAAAATAGGTAGCAACCCGCTCTATCTTCGAATTATGCTCTCTGTCCTGCCATAATCCAAACTCCCGCAGCCGTTTACGGCGGAGAAGTCTGGAGAGGTCTTCGAACAAAAGCGCCGAAGTGCTTATTGTTCCCTCGTCGACACCTGCCCGACATACGCTGTCTGCTTTTGCCCAATTTAACCAAAAGAAGTTCTCAACTGCCTCCTCATCTCCTTTCTCCTTGGCGCACCGCATGGTTTCTTTTATGTCAACGCAAGGTGGAACATAATGGGCGGTCACATAAAAAAGATAATTTTGCTCCACTCCTTGCAGTTCGCGCTGTAGTTCATCCTTATAGGCCTTGTCTTTCAATACCTTATACTGAGCATACAACTGATCGCCAGGAATTCTATCTGGCTGTTCGGCATTCGGGCTGTCATCGTCCCTATTATGTTTCCCAGATAGGTATTTAGCCTCGATGTTGCACGCTATTTTTCGCCCGTTGTCTTCGGTGAGAATGATTATGAGATCCGGTTCAAGCCCGGTTGTTGATTTGGGCCAAAAAAAGTATTTGGCTGATTTTGTGGCTCTGGACAAAACAGGTGCCTTCTGAGAAGAAAAAGAGATCGCACGCCCAAGAAAGGGGATGAGCCCGTCGGTCGGATCGCAGTACTTGAATGTGCCAAATACGTCGGACGTGAGCAAATCTTCCCTTGATTCATATGGTACCAGTTTGCCGTGGATTTCAGCAATTGTCATGACTGTTTATCCCCTTTTTGATTCTACCATTGCACTCTTGTATGATGTCAGAGTGACGAACGATCAATGCCAGCCCAGAGCCTGACAAGAGTGTGCTCCTCATTGTTTCAGAAGGGACTGGAGTCTTTCCAGCACCTTCACCTCCGCCAGGGTATCCAGCTTGCAGTATTCCAGAAGTGCCCGCCTGATTCTCTCGATTTCCTGCGGATCCGTCGAATAGTACATTCTCATATAGGCGTCCGCCGCCATTCCGCCATTCTGGATCGCCATCTCGTCATAGCCCATCTCCGGCACAAGGGCCGGCAGTACGTACTTCAAGGAGTATGATCCCCACAGGTCTCGATGGTAATAGTCCTTGTCCCTGAACGGGACCATGAGGTCCCGGATATTGTCTATTATCCTTCGGATCTTGTCCCCGTGCTCAGGGAACCATTCGGCGAGGGAATGAAGAATGCGCTTTTCGAACGTTTGGTCGTAGACCAGGACGCAGGCGTCGGACGGTATCTCCAAAAGAAGTTTCTCAATCAACTCCCGGCGCGGATCGGTACCCGGCCGGCCAAGATATTCCGAGTGCTCCAAGGGGCTGTCCGTGTTTTTGAGCCAATGCAGGGAATACTGGAACGGGATTTGTTGATACGGCATGGTCCCCTCAAACATGGGAACCGGGACCAGGTAAACGGTCTCGAAGTCCAGGAAATAGAGAGGGTACCGGAGAGACGACAGGAAATCACCGATCGACTCCCGGTTGGTGAACTCCGCGTGGTGGAGGTAGGCACTGACGTACATCTTCTGGAGGTCGTCGAGTTCCTGTTCGGGAAGATCCTCAAGACGTACGATACCTCGATTGTAGTAAGCAAACTTATCGATCCACTTCGATTCTATGCTGAATATCGAGTTTTCCGGCACGTGTTGCCAGCAGTAGCCGTAAAAAGCGCAGTCGTCGTCGCATTGCTCGCCGATGTCGGTTTCCGGCATGCTGCCGGAAAGCATCTTCCGCATGGCCGTAAGCTCTTCCTTTATTGAACCCTGCCTTTCCAGGACGGTTTCCGTACAGTCCACGATCCTGAATAGCTTTTCGACCTCGATGCCTCCCTGCCTGACATACTCATTGTTGACATGGACTATGTAGGCCCTGTCGATCTGTATTCCCGATCCCTTTATCACATAATACTGGACGCCCAGATCATTGATGTGGAGTTCGTCGTTTACGGAGGTCGATCCCTTCACCTCGTAGAGGTCCCACTTCTTCCCCTTTTTCTTGAGAATGTCCGTCTTGACGAACGTATTCTCAAAGCTGAAAGCCGCCTGGTATATCACCGGCGTCCGCCTTTTCATCTCCCCGGATGTCAGGTCAAGCTGCTCGTCAAAAGAAAGGTCTTCATAAGGTATTTCAACGCCGCCCGGGAACAATTGCCTGGCCATCTCGTCAACCTCGAAACCCGATTGAAACAAGGCTTCCAATTCATCCGACGGGTCCTCTTTGAGCTCCTTATGATACTTTTCCAGATAAAGGGCCTTGGGGCAATTGAGACCTAAGAGGAAAAGTCTCTTGCTGAGATAAGGAATCCCGCGATTACTCATAACCATCTCCCCTTGGGCTGTGGCTGCTACCATAATGCCACGGCGATATGACAATAACAACAATAACGTTCGTTTTCATGGACTCCTGGGGAAAAAAGAACATCATGAGAAAAGAATACCATGGCTTCCTGCCACCTCCATGGCAGTGCTGAATCTATCAAAATATATCGAGAGTGCATCCGGGGGGAGGGTGAAGGGAGACGCCCTTTACATTTTTTGTTTTATGCGCCTTACAGGAGCGAATATCCTTCCCTCCTCGCAAGCTCTTCTCCACGCTTCACGGAAAAGGTCACCGCTGTAGGTGAAAGCTTGAGAAGACGGCACAGCTCGGTCTGACTGATGCCCACTTCTCGTGCCGCAAAGTAGCAGAAGAGGCTTCTCGCATGGACCCGCCGGCGCTCCTTGCCAGGCATGCAGATCTCCCGTTTCGCTGTTTTCATTACCTGGCAAACCCGCTCGGCCGCTGTATCAAGGTTGATACCTTTGGCCTTCATGCGGTATTCGCCCTCCATTTGCTCCTCGGCCCTTGCCGGAACGTCCCGGACGAAATCTCCATCCCCCAGAATGCGCTCATCTGACTTTTGAAAGAGCTTCCGGCGTTTCATTTCCAGTACGTTGGCCCAGCCGCCGCTGCTGCGGATCAGGCCCCCTCCGGTAAGATCGCTTCGTTTACCAAGATGAACCCCTTCTTCGACGAAGCGCCGATACTGTTCACGGTCGGAGGAGCAGAGGAGAAGCACGGTCTTCGTGTCCTGCCAGTCGTTCTTCCGCTTGCCCATGATCACGCTATGGCCGCAATAGACGGAAAGGTCGAGAGCTTGCATACTAGTGCACTGTCTCATAAACGACTGGAGTTATTCTTTCTTGGTTTCCGAGAACGTGGTGCCGTCCGGGCCACCGGGAAGGCTCTCCGCCTCAGCCTCATCCTCGGCGCCCCCTTGCCCCTCGCGGATATATCAGTTATACTCTCTCTATTCCTAAACTCAGGAGGTTCACTATGTTCGGACTTGGAATGCCGGAGCTCGTCGTGATTCTCGTGATCGCGTTGATCGTTTTCGGCGGGGGAAAGCTCCCCGAAGTAATGGGATCGTTGGGCAAGGGCATACGGGAGTTCAAGAAATCGATGGAGGCCCCTTCCGTCCCGACCGCCGGCACTTCAAAGGAAGTGGAGCCTAAGAAGGGCGACTCATGATGGTGAACTGCAGAGGCTACTCTCTTCGCCGCTTTCGCCTGTGGACGAGGCTACGGTGTTCAACAAAAGGAGAATGAGACCGGGCCTTTACAACCCCTGTCCCGCGTGCGGCTCCCCAAATAGTATCCCGGAGGATCATGCCATTGAGGCACAACGGCCTCTGGAGAAGCTGGAGCTGGAAACGCGCTGCCTGAGCGGGCGCCGGCGGGCGCGACCTCATCTCCCCGGAAGACCGCGATGACGCAAACCATGAGGAATTTCATCAGACAGTGGCTCCCTCTCATTCTGTGGCTCTGCTTCATCTTCTGGATGTCGACGGGATCATTCTCCTCCGAAAATACGTTTTCGGCAGTGAGGGCGGTTCTACAATTCTTGCTTCCAAACCTTTCGGCACGAGAAGTAATATTGATCCATGCAATGACGAGAAAAGCCGCTCACGTTTTTGAATATTTCGTGCTCGGTCTCTTGCTGTTCCGGGCCTTTCATGTGCCCGGCGCCGGGTGGAAATGGCGATGGTGCCTGTTTGCAGTACTTGGAGTGGTGATCTGGGCGCTGGGCGATGAATTCCACCAATCATTTGTCGCGTCGCGGACGTCTTCAATCAGGGACGTAGGGATAGACGCAGCAGGAGGTATTCTCTCGCAAATAGTAAGCGCAATATGGATTGTGAGAAAATAAGGAAGCAAGCCCCGGACAGGTCCCCGTCACCTATTCGTCATTTCTTTTCAGAAAACCGAAGAAGATGCCCCTTGTCATCCCTGGTTGTCACTTCTCCTTGTCATCCCTGATTGTCACCCCTCCTTGTCACTTTGACAGGACAGCGGAAAAGAGAGAGAATCTTATAGAGACCGGGCAGTCGTTTTGAGAGACCCTAAAGAGATGACGTAGCCCGGCCCGTTTTAGCCGGTTTCGGGAGCCCCCGCAAACCGGCCTGCTCTTTGACAATTGAGCCTCGACCCGCGCCCTTCGGGGCACAGGCGGGCCGCACCCACGTGTTCTCGCCAGATTGCTGGCCCGCTTCGCCGGTCGTGGCCGTTCATTCAACATTTATAATTTATAATTCAACATTCTCTTTACCCTGCCCCCCCCTAAACCGTAAACTATCGTTCACTTTCGTAACCCCCCCCTTCTGCAAGGCTTGCAAGAGAAGGGAATCAGGAAGGGGGTGCTCAGACGGTTCGTGAACAATCCGTGCTGAAAAGGGTAAAAGGAGGGTAAAACGCAGTAAAAAGTGCCAAGAAACGATCGTTTTTGCGCCTGTTTGTGCACCCTTCCCTCCCTACCGGTCGGGTGGGTACCCGGGCGCCCTCACCCGCCCGCATTGAATTGGTAAGGTTCCTTAGAAGTATAGTAATGCGTATCCAGGGTATGGAAGAAGCCCGTGAAAATAAGATTCTGAAATAATTATCGAACCCAGACCCTGTAGCACCCGCCGTAAGGATCACACTGAGTTACCCAATACCCGTAAGAATAGTAAGGATAATAGGGATAGCCGTATCCTCTGTACGGATAATAGCCTCCCCAGTAACGGCCTCCTCCGTACCATCCACCACCGAAATGGCCACCGTAACCACCGCCACCGTAACCGCCGTGGCCACCGTAACCGCCGCCACCGTAACCGCCGTGACCGCCGCCACCGTAACCACCGCCACCGTAACCACCGCCACCGTGGCCACCGCCGCCGTGACCGCCGCCACCCCTTGCATAAGCAGGGCATGGAGCGGCTATAACGGCCACAACCACACAAAGCACCACGACCAGTAGAAGCTTTTTCATAGTGTCCTCCTAAATCTTTTCTAAGACATGGCCGTATCGCGTCGGGTTTAGTGCCCCTGCTGCGTGCCGCGCACTACCGCCCAACCGACCAGAACCAACGCGAGAACGATTACATAAAGCTTTTTCATAGTACCTCCTCCAATTTTCTTGTGTGGCCTGTACAGGCGCTCGATGCCACTCATGCTTATTACAGAATAAGTCGTCGGGCGCTGTCAAAAGGTTACAAAGGGTGCCAGGGGTGACCCCGTGTGTTTCAGATGGAGCACGTCCTTACGTCCGGATATGTTGAGAGCCGAACATTTCCGGGATCTCACCAAAGGATAAGGAAACTATCACCGACTTGTCAATAGCAAGAAAATCCGGTGAGGAAATCCCGTAACGTGCGGGAAGAGAGGATGATTCAAGTTGCTTTTCCCGCAAGAGGGATGTATCTTTGCACTACATGAAAAAAGACCCCCTTTCCCCCGCTTTCAGCAAGAATGACCTCCTCAGCGCATTCAGGAAGGCAAAGCGCCCCCTTTCGATCACTGACTTGAGAAGCCTGGTCGACTCGTGGAAGGACCGTAAGAAGGCGGTCAAAGTGTTCCTCCGGGAGATGGTGAGAGAAGGCTCGCTCATCAGGCTGAAGAACAACAGGTTCGGTATTCCCGACGAAATGAACCTGGAGGTGGGCGTCCTCTGGTGCACGCGAAGCGGGAACGGGTTCGTCACGCCCGAGAAAAAGGGGGGGAATGACATATTTATCCCCTCCCGCTACATTAAAGATGCGATTCACGGAGACAAGGTGGTCGTACGGATTGAACACCTGACGCAAGGCAGGAGAGAAGGCCGGGTCGTCAAGGTGACCGAGAGAAAAACAAAAAACGTCACCGGCTTCGTGCAGCAGCATAAGAACCTCTTTTTCCTTGTCCCCGATGATGAAAGGATATCCGTCCATTTCATCGTGGAACCCGGCAAAAAAACCGTCGAGATGAAGCATGGGGACCTGGCGGCGGCGAAGGTAACGGGATTTCCCGACGGCGGCGACCCCGGGTGCAAGATCCTCAAGGTGTTCAGGGCGTTGGACGATGCAAAAAAGATATCCCGGTTCATCGCCTACAAGCAGAGCCTTTCCCCCCGGTTCCCGAGAAACGTAGAAAACGAGGCAAAGCAGACGCAACTCGATATCGTGAAGCCCGGCAGGATAGACTTGAGGGCCATTGGTCACGTTACCATCGACGGTGAATTTGCAAAGGATTTCGACGATGCGGTATGCGTCGAAAAGACAAAGAAGGGCTTCCTGCTCTACGTATCGATAGCCGACGTTTCCCACTACGTGCGGCGCGATTCGGCCATGGATAGGGAGGCCTACGCCCGGGGCACGAGCGTCTACTTCCCCGGTACCGTCATACCGATGCTGCCCAAGCAGCTTTCCAACAATATCTGCAGTCTGAACCCCAACGAAGAGAGGATGGCCCTGACGGTAAGGCTCAGGTACGACACGCAGGGCAGTCTCCTCCAGGCTTCTTTCGACCGTTCCGTAATCAGGAGCGCCCACAGGCTCACGTACCATCAGGTGGAGGACGGCCTCGTCAAAAAGGATGAAGGGGCAAGACACGCGCTGAAGGGGCTGATGCCTCAATCCGAGTGCATGGGCGAGCTGGCGCAGATACTGAAAGCGCGCCGTGAGGCGAAGGGAAACCTGGACTTTGACCTGCCGGAGCCGGAGATGATCCTCGACATGGAAGGGGGGATAAAAGACATCCTGAGGTCGGAGCGCCTTTTCTCCCAGAGCATCATAGAAGAATTTATGATAGCGGCAAACGAGGCCGTGGCCCGCTTCGTCACGGAGCAAAAACGGCCCGTGATATACCGTGTCCACCAATCACCGGAGCCCGAGAAGCTGCACGATTTCGAGCGGTTGCTGCAAACTCTGGGAGTTCCGTACAAAACCGATCCCAAAGGCAGCCTCCCGCTCCAGTCTATATTGAAGAACGTGCGGCAGAAAGAGCATGAATTCCTGATCAACCGCATCCTGTTGAAGTCGATGAAGCAGGCAAGGTATTCAGCGCAGAACCTGGGCCACTTCGGCCTCGCCCTCGATTTCTACAGCCACTTCACTTCTCCTATCCGCCGGTATCCGGACCTGGTCTGCCACCGCATCCTAAAAGGAATTATCGGCGGCGCGGCCGGCACGCGTCCGCTCTACGGAGAAGAGGAGCTCGAAAGGATGGCGGTTCACCTCTCTGAAAGAGAGCGGGCGGCCATGGAGGCGGAGCGGGAAACAGAGGACCGGATCAGGGTGCTCTTCATGAAGGAAAGGGTCGGCCAGGCATATGAGGGCATCATCTCCCATATCACGTCCTACGGTTTCTTTGTGGAGCTTTTCGATGTGTTCGTCGAGGGACTCGTGCTTCTCTCAAGCCTCCATGACGACTACTATGCCTTTGAAGAAAACAAGTTCCGCCTCATAGGCAGGAAGACCCACAAGATCTTTCGCATAGGAGATCATGTGCAGGTCACGGTCGCACTGGCAGACGTAGAGAAAAACCTCCTCCACTTCACCCTGCTGAAAAACGCATCACCCGCTTTGCGGCCGGAACGCCGCCGCAGCCGATAGCACTCATCACTCGGCGCTTGAATCTCCAGGCGGTATAATCTACACTATGGCGCGTATGGATCAACGGAGAGCCGATGCCGCGGCCGCGGGTAAGCCTGCGCCGGAGGCGACTACACAGGTCGGGACGACAAGGTGCCGGGACCGGTCCGTCCGTGTCGCCGACGACACCGTCTGTGTTGAAGAACCCCTTGAGATAACGATCGATGACGAGCCGTACTATCTGACCATGCGCATGCCGGGGGAGGATATATTTCTGGCCCTCGGCCTCTGCTTGACCGAGGGCGTGATCTCCTCATTTGACGATGTCCTCAGTGTCAACCATTGCGTCGATTCGACGAACCGCGTGAACGTCTATCTGTCCCCGGGGAGACGGGGCCCCGCGGCGCCGGCAAGGAGGAGAGGCGGCATCGTCTACGCAAGTTGCGGTATCTGCGGCAAGGAATTGCTCTCCGATATTTGTATCGCTCTCGCAAAAAGCGACGAGACGGTAAGCATGGGGCTCTCCCAGGTTTTCGACATGCAGAAGGCCATGGAAGCGCACCAGCCGGTCTTTTACGCGACGGGGGCCACCCATGCGGCCGCCCTCTTCGACGGGGAAGGTCACCTCCTCGCTTCGTCGGAGGACGTGGGGCGACACAATGCCCTCGACAAGGCCATAGGTCGTGTGCTGTTTGAAAAAAAAAGGGAGAAAGTGAAGGCGGCCGTCCTCAGCTCCAGGCTCAGTTACGAGATGGTCCAGAAGGCGGCCCGCCTCGGCGTCGAGATTATTGCCGGGGCCTCCGCCCCCACATCGTTGGCCATCGACCTCGCCCAGGGGCTGAATATCACGCTCGTTGGCTTCCTGAGACCGGGGTCCGCAAACATTTACACCGCTCCCGAGCGGATCACTGCGGATCGAGCCCCCGGGGCACGAAGACGCGCATCCGGCCGTCTGACCCAATGAGACAGCCGCGGTAGGCGCAAGGAGGCGGGGATGAAGGAAAAGATCGAAAGGGTCGCCCAATGGATCGCCGATTCAAAGAAGGTGGTCGTCTTTGTCGGCGCCGGCATGAGCACCGAGTCGGGTATTCCTGATTTCCGGAGTCCCGGAGGTGTGTGGGATAAGTATGACCCCGAGGACTTCGACTTCGGGCGGTTTCTTTCCAGTGAAGGGTCCCGGCAAACGTACTGGCGGATGGCGACCGAAATGTATGATTCCATGAAGAACGCCCTGCCCAACGCAGGCCACCTGGCAATCGCCGAGCTGGAGAACCTGGGGAAACTCGACTGCCTGATCACGCAAAATATCGACGGTCTTCACTTCAAGGCAGGCAATTCGCAGGAATTGGTGCTGGAGCTGCACGGGACAGCCATGCATGTGACATGCCTGGACTGCGGCACGAGGTATGAGCGGGACGCGGTACAGGCCCGTCTCTCGAAAGAAGAAAAAGCCCCCCGGTGCGAGGCGTGCGGGGGGCTCCTCAAGCCGGCCACCATCTCTTTTGGCCAGGCCATGCCGGAAAGGGAAACGACGGAAGCATACCGGCGGTCGGAGTCCTGCGATCTCTTCATCGTTGTCGGTTCGTCTCTCGTCGTCCATCCTGCCGCCGCCATGCCGGTGGTCGCAAAACGGGCAGGGGCGAAGCTGGTTATCGTCAATCGCGATCAGACTGCGTGTGACAACCTGGCCGACCTGATCATCCATGATCAGGCGGGTCCGGTGATGGCGGCGATTCTCACCCATGTAAGACAGCTTCTGGGAGGAGTGACCCATTGGAAAAACTGAGATTTGCACATTTCTGGATCGCCATCGGCTTCTTGTTGATAGGGCTCGTCGTGTACGCTTCGTTGATGCGAAACCCCCCAGACCTGACGCATATTCAGGGGGGCGACAAAGTCGAGCACGCTGTGGCCTATTTTATCCTCACCTTCTGGTTCAGCCTGATCTACGTCAAGAACCGGGTACGATGGACAATAGGAATTACCTTTATCTTTCTTGGCGTCGCCATGGAATATCTCCAGCGCATGACCGGGTATCGCACGTTTGAGTATGCCGATATGGCGGCGAATACGGTGGGGGTGCTTTGTGCGCTCTTTGCAGCCCAAACCCCGCTGGCGAGGGGCCTCGCGGCCGTGGAAAAGTACCTGCTCCGCCCTGTGCGATAGGACGAGACAAGAAAGACGCCCTATCTCAGCCCGTCCTCTCCCTTGGCCTCTTCCTTCTTCAGTCCGCCCACCCGGGCATGCGGTCTTCCCCCGGCGGTGACGGCAACGGCAACGAGGATCTCATCACCCTTCGGCGCGTCGTTCACCGAGACGGTCATGCCGTCGAAGTGGGACCGCACAAAGGCGGCGTCCTTGAAGTGAAGGGGGATATCTATCCCGTCCCCCATCCTTCCGATCTTCTTGACGGAAGGGATGATGGCCTTTCCACCGCCCACCGCATTCCTTAAAGGCGTACCAAGCTTTGGATGGAGCAGGGCCGCCGCATGCTCATACTCACCATTTTCCCCGACTATCGCGGCCTTTCCGTAACTCTCGGGTTTCCTCCCTTCCAGCGCGGCAACCGCCCTCTCGCCAAGGACCCTTCCCAGTTCCTCCCCGTCATCGATGAGGACCGTCAGGTCTTCCTGGTATACGCCCGCATAGGGGTTTTTTATGACGGCGATGGCCGCCGCCTTTCGGACCGGCTTCTCGGCCCTTTTGGCGCCGTCGATGAATATGTCCTCAACAACGGTCACGATTTTCCTCACTTCCATGGGACACCTCCAGTTTTATCGTGCTCTTCTCGTCGAGCGTGTGCATCATGTACCCTTTCAGGATAACGACGGCGTCTCTGATGACCCCCGCCGATTTCAGTTTTTCCGCCTCTTCCTTGCCGTTTATCACGGCGGCAACGACCGCCTCCGTGTTGAGACAACCCCTGTCAACGGTCACGAGCTCGTCCGGTATATCGGTGAGCGGGTCTAATTCCCGCGCCCTTCGCCGCACGACCCCGGCCGCCTCCGACCTGGTCCTGTTCGCGATGAGCGTGGCCGCGGCATCCGCGAGGGCGGCCGAATCGGCCAGGACGCTGACTATGTCCGCAAGGCCGAGGGTAAAGCTCCTTCCGCCGAAGCCGCTCGTCGCCACTCCAAAAGAGCGCAAGGCCCCCACCTTCAGCACGTAGGGCGTAGGCATGCGGCTTCCTATATCCCCTATGCCTATGGTCATCGCCCGGCCCGACCTGTTGCATATGGATATGTCGCCGCCGTTATTTACGGAGAGGAGGTCGATCTCCCCTGATGAGGAGAGATGCTCTTTGACGAGGTCGGCGACCGCGCCGGCCACCGCGGCCATGGGCGTCAGCGTCTCCTCGTCGATAGCCTTGACCGCCCTGATCATCCTCCGCGCCGGCTCCGGGAGGTAGTCCATGTTCTTGATCCTGTAAGCCTTCTGCCTGAGAATAGGGAGGGCTTCCCCGATCTCGTGAAGGATCCGCGCCACGTACGCTTCAATCTCCCGACGCTCGAAAGGAAAGACCTCTCCCCCCTTTTCTCCCGCCAGCACCAGTGTGGCCGGGCCCACCTCGATCAGCATCTAGCGCCCTTTGCGATTCAGTACTTTTTCTATGGGCTCTATCGAATCGATGTGGCCCCCGATGTCGGCAAACGTGTCCCTTCGCATCGTATACTCCACGGGCAGCACGAATGACGGTGTGGGAGAAAGGTAGATGCTGCCGTGCCTGATCTTTCCCACATCCACCAGGAAATTTATGCCTCCTCCGGGAAAGATGAAGGGCCGCGCTCCTCCTATAGTGATCGCCACCCTGCCCTCGTGCACCGCCCTCGTCAGCTTTATGGGGTTCTTTGTCACACCGGCCCGCGCCGACCCGCCCACGCCGGCCGCGAAAACCGCGCTGACCGTCGCGAATTCACAGGAGTCGCGCAGCACCTCGATGAATTCCGTTGCCTCGGGGGTCGGCTCCTCCCTTGCGAGGGCGCCCTTCCTCATCCTGTAGAAGGCGACGTTGCGGCCTGTCGTCTCCGTGACGAGGAGGCTCATGCCCTCCCGCAGATCCTCCGCGTCTATCCCGGATATCACCTCCAGGGGCTCGGTGATGTCGGTGCCGCCCCACCCCTTCCCCTTGCCGACGAAGTACCTGCCGTCGGTACTCTTCCGGCCGACTATCGACACGCCCGACCGGGGTTTGCCGATATGTTTTCCTGCCGGATGCTCGGTAAAAAGGGCGGTGATGTGGCCGTCGAGGACGATCACCTCGTCCGCGGCACGGGCCATATACGGCGCAAACAGCCCCGATACCGCGCTGCCGCAGCCCACCCGCATCCGTTCCTCCGGCGCCCCGTCGATCCGCGGCGCCTTGCCGAGGGCGATCTCGATGGTAGACCCGTTCTCGATCTCCATGGTGACCCACCGGCCCCGGAGCAGCTCCAGCATAACCCTGGCTGCGAATAGTCCGTCTTTTGAGGTGAGCGTGTTGACCCCTCCGAGGGAAAGCATTTTTGAGCCGTACTCTTCGGTACAGAGATGGCCTATGTGCCGTTTCCCCTTGCGTTTCACATAGATGCGCCGCGCTTCTTCCCCCACGAAGCGGTCCGTATCTATCTTTACCTTCATCCCGCTGTAGCTTAAAGGGGCTTCCGTCACCACCGTGACGATGTCGATGCCGTCCCTTACGCCGCTTACGATGAAAGGGGAAGGTCTGAAGTCAGGATAGGTGGTGCCCGAGCCGATGCCGGTGAGGAGCGGCCGCCCGATGAGGGACGCATCCGCGGACTCCACCATGTCGGCCACCTCTTCGTAGGAGTGGACCCTGGCCTTTCGGCTGATGGCGCCCGCCTCGTTGCAGTAGCGCATGCAGGCGCCCAAACAACCCTCCGGTATCCTGCAGGCAATGGGACAGGCAGTGCAGACGGGTGTCGCATCGTGTGCGTCCGGGGTAAACACGTCCTTGGGGCAGATCTTCATGCACGTCCTGCACTCGACGCAGCCCTCCCCCATCCGCACCTTCTTCCCCTCGACGGAGAGAATGCCGAGAGGACAGACCTCCCCGCATATCCCGCAGCCCTTGCATTTGATCAGGTCGATCTTCATCGCGTCTCTCCCGTTGCGACCGCCGGTTAAGCGCTGCCTGCACGCCGCCCTTCTTTTCTGTCTAGGCCATTGCTATCCGCCTCACCGGCGGCGGTGTATTCCTGCTCACTTCCACCTTGATCACGCCGTCTACCAGAACGGCTGCGACGCCCGGAATGTCGCCTATCTCGATGGCCCCTTTGGCGTCCGTCCCCGCCGACCCCATGGGCGCATCGATCACCTGCAAATCCGCGGCCTCTCCTGCTCTCACCAACCCCTGGGCCAGGGAAAAGACAGCCTTCGTGTTGCCCGTGGCGCAGCAGACAGCGATCTGGGCAGGGATATCGCAGAAAGAGGAGATCAAATTGATCATCCTCCATATGCCGAGGGGCACGACGCCCGTGCCGGAAGGCGCGTCGTTCCCGATGATGAGGCGGGAAAGATCGCCTTTCTCTTTCAGGAACGTCGTCACCTCCACCGCTGATTTGGGATTTCCGCAGTGGACGATCTCGATGGCGCTTTCCGACCGCTCCATCACCCGCTTCGCCTCGGGGACGGGAATGCTCGTCGGCCCGCCGTTGAGATGGCAGACCACCGTCGGCCTTACCTCAAGCACGTCATCGCACGTGACGGTCGAGCTTCCCGGGATCGATGTCCCGCCCACGTGCATGAGCACCTTCATGCCGTATCTCTTTGCCCACTCAGCCATCTCGCGCGCCTCGGAGGCCGTTTTCACCGTGCCGAGGCCGATTTCGCCCACGAGCCAGACGCCCTCGGCCGCGAGCTCCTTGAAATCCTCCTCCAGAAGCCCCTTCTCCAGGATCAAGGCGCCGCCATAGACCTTCACCCCGCCCGGACGGCTCGCCGCGAACGATTTGTGGGCGAGCAGCGCGAGGGCCTTTGTCCCCTGCCTGTCCTTGGGTCTGCCCGGCAGATGGACCTCACCCGCGGAGATCATGGACGTAACCCCGCCGTGCAGGCTACTCTCGATGAAGCCGAGCTGATTCTGCCTCGGGGTAAAGTCGCCGAAGACCGGGTGCACGTGGGAATCGATGAGCCCGGGGCACACGGTCATCCCGTTCACATCGATCGTCCTGTCGCCCCCGCCGTTCCGCCCCTTCTCGACGGCCTGTATCCGCCCGTCTTCGATGACGATGGAAAGAGGGCCTTCCTGGATAGGCGCCCTGATGTCGCCGGTAAATAGAGTCCCCACATTCGTTAAGACCAGTCTCATGGCTTTGCCTCCTCTTATCGTGCCATCCGCTTCTTTTCCATCAGCCCTTTCAACCGCTCCACGTGACACGGCAGCTCGTACACCGCGACCCCGGTCGCGTCCCTGATGGCGTTCACGACGCTCGCGGCCTGGGGTATAAGCGCCGGCTCCCCCACCCCTTTTGCGCCAAAGGGGCCCGTAGGCTCCTCATCCTCGACAAGGAACACGTCCACCCGCGGCATGTCCATGGAGGTAGGGATATAGTACGTATCGAAGGATGCCGTTTTGCCGGGAATGAACTCCTCCATGAGGGCAAGCCCGATCCCCATGGCAACCCCCCCGCATATCTGCCCTTTGATGCCCTTAGGGTTTATGCCCTTTCCCACATCATGGGCCGCATAGACGTGCTTCACCCGGCACGCGCCCGTCGACTCTTCCACCTCGACCTCCGTCATGTGGGTGGCGAAGGCGTAGGTGGCGTAAGGAACGCCCTGGCCGGTCGCCTCATCGAGGCCCGGGGCGGGCGGGTCAAAGAAGCCGTCGAACAGGAGTCTGCCTCCGTCCTTCATGGCGCAATAGATGTCCCCGAGCGTCCTCCCCTTGTAGTACCCGGCCTTGTCGAGGAGCGCCCTCAAGCCGAGGGCGGCCTCCTGGACCGCCTTTCCCGAGACATAGGTCTGCCGGCTCGCGGACGATGATCCCGCATCCTTCGACGTGTCCGTGTCGCCCCTGTCGAGGAGCACGTCGCTCCGGGCCATCCCGAGGGTTTCGAGGAGGATCTGGAGGAGGACCGTATCCGACCCCTGGCCTATCTCGCACGCCCCTGTATGGAGGATCACCCTCCCCCCTTCGCCAAGCTCTACCAGGGCATGGGCAGGATTGGCCATACCCGTATTGCCGATGCCGTAATACATGCACCCGAGACCGAACCCTGAGCCCTTCTTCTGCTTTTTTCGCGCCCTCCAGTAGGGTTCGACCCTCTTCAAGGTCTCCACAAAGCCGGCGCTCGCCGAAAGGACCTGGCCGGTGGCGGTGATCGAACCCCGCCTCAGGCCGTTTTTGATCCGTATGTCGAGCGGGTCGATCCCCAGCAGGGCCGCCACTTCGTCGAGCTGCGACTCGTGGGCGAATGCGAGCTGGGGGACGCCGAAACCCCTCATGGCCCCGGAAACGGGGCCGTTCGTGGTGAAGAGCGTGCTGTCGGCCCAGACGTTCGCCACGTCGTAGGGTCCGGTCGCGTGGACCGCGGCCCTCAGGCAGACCGCATCGCCATAGGAGGCGTACGGCCCGGTGTCGCCCGTAATATTCACCTTCACTGCGGTCAGGACGCCGTCCGCCCGCGCCCCGGTCTTGTACTCGATAGAGAGGGGGTGCCGCTTCGTGTTGGAGAGGAAGCTCTCTTCCCTGGTATAGCGCATGAATACGGGACGCTTGAGAAGATAGACCGCCAGGGCGAGGAAGCCTTCGACGGTCACATCGAGCTTCCCGCCGAAACCTCCTCCCGTCGTTGCCTGGATAACCCTGATGCGCTCTTCCGGCATGGCAAGGAGCCGGCTGATCTCCGCCCTCTTATAGTGGATATTCTGTGTCGACGATCTGATCACGATCCGCCCGTCTTCATCCGCGTACCCGATCCCCGCCTCGGTTTCGAGGAAGGCATGGTCGATCCAGGTTGTCCGGTACGTGTGGGCCACGACAACGTCGGACTCCGCGAAGCCCTTCTCCACATCGCCTTTCCGAAGCTTCTTACAGGCCAGGATGTTACCGATGAGCGTTTGACCCTTCCCGGGCGCAGCGGGGTCGAGGACCGCATCGATCTCCCCATAGTCGATCCTGACCCGCGCCGCCCCTTTCCGGGCAGCGGCCTCATTCTCGCCTATGACGATGAGTATCGGCTCTCCCACGTGCCTGACCCGCTTTGAGGCGAGAAAGGGCTGGTCCTTACGCATGGCGCCGTAGGTATTCTCACCGGGGATATCCCTATAGCTCACGACGCGGAGTACTCCCGGCACGGCGTAGGCCCCCGACACATCGATGCCGGCCAGCAGGGCATGGGGTTTTGTGCTCCTTACCACGGCCGCGAAGAGCATGCCTTCCATCCGCAGGTCGTGGGCGAACCCGGCTGTCCCGAGCACCTTTGCGAGGGCGTCCACCCTGTCGAGGTCCTTTCCTATGAACATGCGTCGCCCCCGAGCACCGACAGAAGGAGGTCCCTCACCACGGGCAGTTTGTAGGCGAAGGAAGGCCGCATCCCGCTGATCCGCCGTATCTCGTCGAGCACCATCCTGACCGCTTCCTCCACCACGGGCCTTTCCCGCCCTTTCCCTTCGAGGAACGCCTCCGCCGACCGTGGCCTGAAAGGCACGGGGGTGCAGCTTCCCACGGCAATCCTCACATCAGTGAAGATGCCCTCCCCGGCAGCCAGGGCCCATGCGACGGAGAGGCGGGAAATGGCCCACCCTGCCCGCCTGGCGATCCTCCGGTAACCTTCGTGGTAGCCGCCGAGGGCCTCTACCTTTACGGAGGTGAGGATCTCCCTGCTTCCGATCGTCGTCCTGTAGGGACCGGCGATGAACCGCTCCAGTTGTTCGACCCTTTCGCCGTCCATCGATTCGAGGGTCACCACGGCGTTATGCACGAGGAGGGGGGCGATGGAATCGGCCGCGGGGGATGCGTTGACCAGGTTTCCCCCCAGGGTGCCCATGTTCCTTATCTGCGGAGAGCCCACGAGGGAGCAGGCGGATGCGAGGCTGCCGCAGGTCCTCCTGACAATCGGGTCGGACGCGATGCGGCCGTGGGTCGTGCCGCCGCCCAGGCGCAGGGTACCGCCCTCTTCCGTCACTCCCGCCAGTTCGGCCACGCCCCCCAGGTCGATCACATAGCGGTGGGTCTCGCCTTTCCTCATCCTCATGAGGAGGTCCGTGCCGCCGGCGAGGAGCGCCGCGCCGGTCAGGGACGCAAGGGACGATAGGGCTTCCTGCGTGCTACGAGCCGCTAGATACGAAAACTGGGGCAGCATCTTTAATCGCCTCTATGACCTGGACATATCCCGTGCACCTGCACAGGTTGCCGCTCATGGCTTCCCTGATCTGCTCGTCCGTCGGTTCCCGGTTCTTGAGGAGCAGGCTGTAGGCAACGAGGAGCATGCCGGGGGTGCAGAAGCCGCACTGCACCGCGCCGTGGGAGATGAACGACTCCTGGAGGGGGTGGAGCAGGTCCCCATGGGCGAGGTATTCCACGGTCTTCACCTCTCTCCCTTCCACCTTTGCCGTGAGGGTAAGGCACGCGTACCGGGGCTCGTCATCGATGAGGACGGTACACGTCCCGCATTCCCCGATGGAGCACCCCTCCTTGACACTGGTGACGGACAGCCTCTCGCGCAAGGTATGGAGGAGCAGCTCGTTCTCCTCCACGTCGCAGGCTATCGCCTTCCTGTTCAGGGTGAACCCGACCCTCTTCATCCTCACCCTCTCCTCTTTCAGATCGCGAGATAAGACTTCTTGATGTAGTCGTCGCCGATCAGCTTTTCACTCCTCCCCTCCAGGGCGATCCTTCCGTGCTCGAGGACATAGGTCCTCTCGGTTATGGTGAGTGTCTGGAATACATTCTGCTCCACCAATAATATAGCAACTCCGCTTTCGTGAATCCGCGTGATGTGCTCGAATATCTGACGCACGATCGACGGCTGGAGGCCAAGGGAAGGCTCGTCAAAAAGGATGAGCTTCGGACTCGCCATGAGTGCCCTGCCTATGCAGAGCATCTGTCGCTCTCCCCCGCTCAGGGTCTTGGCTCTTTGGGAGAGGCGCTCCTCGATTCTTGGGAACATCTCGAAGACCTGCTTCATCATCTCCCGTATCCGTACAGGTTTCGTATAACCGCCCAGATAGAGGTTGTCATAGACGCTCATCTCGGGGAAAACCGATGCCCCCTCCGGGACTATGGCAATGCCCTGGGCGATGCGCTTTTCGGTGCTCATCCCCTTCAAATCGAGGCCGTCTAAAAAGATGCCCCCCTCCTCCCGGTTCCTGCCCGCCCTCACGAGCCCCAGCACGGTCTTCAATAAGGTAGACTTGCCGGCGCTGTTCGGTCCTATGATCGAGACGAGCTCCCCCTGCCCGACTGTCACGTCCAGGTCGAAGAGCACCTGAACGTCTCCGTAATACGCGTCAAGGTGCCTTATACGGAGCATATCTTTTCCCCCAGGTATGCCCGGATCACCCGATCGTCGCTGCACACGGCGACGGGAAGGCCCTCCGCGATCTTCTCCCCGTAACTCAGCACTATCAGCCTCTCACAGACACCCATGATCGCCTGCATGATATGCTCCACAATCACCAGGGTCTTTCCCCTTTTCTTCAGCTCCCTTATGATATCCATCCCTTCCTCGAGCTCCCTGGGGTTCAGGCCGGCCAGGTTTTCATCCATCAATATCAGGTCTGCCCCGGTGCCCAGGGCGCGGGCCAGTTCCAGCCTTCTTCTCTTCGGCAGAGAGATCTGTGTCGACCGCATCTCCTTCACGTCCGCAATATTGAGGAATTCCATGATCTCATCGGCCCTGCCCTCCGACTCTTTCTTCGTGAGGTTCTGCCCGAACATCAGCGCGATGAGCACGTTCTCCTTCACGGTCAAGGTTAAAAAGGGATGCACGATTTGGGACGTCTTCGTGATGCCCGTCCGGCAGATCCGGTGGGGCGGAAGGTTCCTGACGCTCCGGCCCCTGAAGAGGACGTCGCCTCCGTCGGGCCTGTGGATGCCGACGATCACGTTGAAGAGGGTAGTTTTTCCGGCCCCGTTCGGCCCTATGATGCCGGTTATCTCGCCCTCCTCCACCTCGAAGTTGACGTTATTGAGGGCCTTCAGGGCGCCGAAGCTTTTCTTCAGGTCCCTCACCGCAAGAAGGCTCATTTCCGGAACCTCCTGAACGAGAGCAGCCCGATAAAGCCGCCCGGCAGGAATATGACCACCACGACGAGGATGACGCCCAGCATGAGGAGGTACGTATAGAGGAGCCTGGCGCCTAGTGTCTCATTGGCGAGGCTGAGCACGACGGCGCCGATTACGGGGCCGAAGACGGTGCCGATGCCGCCGAAAAGGGCCATGATGATCATGTGGATCGTATGGGTCACGCTGAAGACGTCCAGGGGGCTGATGTACGTCAGCCAATAGGCGTTTATGCCGCCCAGGACGCCGATCATCACGCCGGTAACGGCGTAGACCGACACCTTGCAGCGCTGGGTATCGATCCCCGCGAGCTCCGCGGAATTCTCCGCCTCCTTGATCGCCTTCAGGGCATAGCCGAATTTGTTCCTGTCCGTGAGAAACGCAATGAAAACGATGAGGGCGGCCACGATGAGGAAAGTATAGTAGAAAAAGGTCTCGTCATGGGCAATGGGAAGGGTGATGCCGTGGCTCCCCTCAAAGATCGTGACGTGAAAGGTCCTGTCGAATTCGAGCACGATCTGACTGGCGGCTTCGGCAAAGGCAAGGGTGGCGATGCCGAAGTAGGCGCCCCGGAGCTTCATCGTGTATCTCCCGATAAAGAGGGCGACCATGCCGGACAAAAGCCCGCTTATCATGATGGCGGGGAAAAAGGGCACGCCTGCCTTTGTCATCGACAAGGCCGTGGCATAGTTGCCTATGCCGAAATAGGCGACGGCGCCGAAGTCGATGTAGCCGGTGAAGCCGGAGGTGAGATTCCAGGCAGACGCCAGGCCGATCCAGAGAAAAATCATGGACAGCGTCCGATAGTAGTAGCCTTCCAGTTTGAACGCGGGCACAAGAAGCAGGGCAAAGAAGACGGCGAGCCAGACAGCATGCTTTCTCATTCGACGATCCCCTTGCCCATAATGCCCCGGGGTTTCAGCACGAGGATAATGAAGAGGAGAATAAAGGTTATGGCAATGGAAAGACCGGAGCTCAGGTAGGTTGCGGTCAGCGATTGGATGACGCCCAGGAGCAGGCCGCCGACCAGCGCGCCGGGGATATACCCCATCCCCCCGAGGACGACCACGCAGAAGGCGATGATCGTGTAGGGGAGTCCCATCTGGGGATAAATAACAAAGTGCGTGGAGATGAGGCCGCCCGCAAGACCGGTGATGGCGGCGCCGATTGCAAAGGTAAGGGCGTACACCTTCTTGATATCGATGCCCACGAGACGGGCCGTTTCCTTGTCCTGGCTTGCCGCGCGGATGGCCTTCCCATACCGGGCTTTTTCCAGGAACAGGTAGACGCCGAAGGTGGTGCAGATGGCGATGAGGAACGTGATGAGGCGCGCGATCGGTATGGTAACGGGGCCGAGGGAAAAACCTATGCCGGAGTAGCTGGTGGTGACGGTCCTGAAATCGGCGCTCCAGAGCAGGAGCGCCAGATTGCCCAGGATAAGGTGGATGCCGAAAGTACACAGGTACGACATCATGGGAGGTGCCTCGACCACCCGGTTTATCACGAACCTCTGGATCACATAGCCGATCACCCCGGCCGAGATGATGGACAGGGGAAGGGTGAGGAAGGGATCGATATGGTAGAGGGTGTAGAGCCAGTAAGTGGTAAAGGCGCCTATCATGATCAGTTCGCCATGGAAGATATTGACAATGTTCATGACGCCGAATATGAGGGAGAAGCCGCTCGAATAGGCGGCGTACACGCCTCCCATGAGAAGGCCCGTGATAAGGGCCTGTATAAGGAGCGCCATCGGGTTACTTTCTCTCCTTCCACGGTCTCGCGGGGTAGAGTACCGGTTTTTCCGCCACTTCCTTCGGGAAGACGGTGGTCAGTTTTCCATTCTGCACCTGCACGGCTATAGGGGGATGTTCGAGGTTGGCGCCGTCCGGACCGAATTTTATCCGCCCGTAGACCGTCATGGAATCCATCCTGTGCAGCTCCTCCATGATCTTGACCCTGTCCGCTTCTTTCAGGGGCGGCGCCAGGGCCAGCCGCTCGACAGCCCACTGCTGCACGAGGGCGCCGCCGATGGAGGCCGCTTCCACGTAATCGGGATTCCTGCCGAACCTCTTGTTGTAGTTGGCGTTCAGCTCCCAAGCCGTGCCGAAGACATCGTCCTTGTAGGGCAGGTTGGGCGCCCATTCCGACGCGGCAACGACATATTCCGCGTCTTTGCCCAGGGACTTCACGAAATCAGGTACGGTCGGGCCATAGCTGAAGGCCACCAGCTTCGGCGTAAAATCGACCTCCTTGAGGGCCTTCATCGTGTTGAGGGCTACCATCAGATGCGAGCCGACCAGAAGCACGTCGGGGTTCTTCTGCTTCACCTTGTAGAGGAGCGAGTTGTAGTCGGTCAGGGAGAGCGGGAAGAGCTCGAAGTAGACGAGCTCTATGCCCTCCTTCTTGAGGTAACCCTTGAAGCCTTCGGCCGCAAGCGACGTAAAAAGGATGTCCGAGCCTATGACCGCGGCCGTCCGCGGCTTGGGCTTCAACACCCCGGCGATCTCCACGCACCCCCGGACCTCCTCGGTCGCCTTGCCGAGGGTCGAAAAATAGTATTTGAAGCCGCGCTCGAAGAGCTTGTTGGAGCTCGCCCCCCCGGAGACCATCGGATATTTGTACTTTTCGGCAATGGCGCTCGCGGCAAAGACGGAATCGCTGCCAAAGCCCCCGAGGATCAGGTCGGCCTTCTCGATGGTGGCCAGCCTCTCCACGAGTTTCGCGGCCTCGGCCTTATCGCTCTTATCATCGAAGAACAGGAGCTCTACCGGGTACTTCTTGCCCTTGACCGTAATGCCGCCTTTGGCGTTGGCGGTCTCCGCCCAGAACGTGTAGGCATCCTTCACGAGGTTGCCGTCCCGTCCGAATATGCCCGTGAGGGGCAGGGCGCATCCTATCCTGAATTTGACCGCCTGACCGTACGACAGACCCGGCAGCACAAGGCAGGCAATGATACCTATCGCGCACACTCCCTTCCAGTATCTCATAAGACCTCCATTTTTTGACAGCGGGCAAAGCCATACTACGCCTGCGGCCGTTTTTCCGGGGTTTACCCGGATAAGCTATACCCATCTGAGGGTGACGGTTTTCTCATCCAGAAAGAGCTTGACCGAGTCCATGCGGGACTTCGACATGCCGAAGAAGGAATCCTTCCTGGAGCCGAGACCGAAGAATGAATAAGGCTGGGGGATGCCCGCATTGACGCCCACGTTGCCGACCTCGCATTCCCTGATGAACTTGCGGGCCCCTTTGCCGCTCTCCGTGACGATGCATGCCGAGTGGCCGTAGCGCCCTCCGTTGATCCAGCCTATCGCCTCATCGAGGTCCCCGGGTCTCAGGAGGTTCGCGAGGGGTCCGAAGGCCTCCTCTTTCGCCAGAGGGTCCATCTCGGGCGTCACCTCCTCGAAAATGGTCGGCCCGAGAAAATATCCCTTTTCATACCCTTTTACGACTGCGCCGCGGCCGTCGAGGAGGAGCTTCGCGCCGAGGCGCAGGCCGGCCTCGATGAACTGCTCCACTTTCTCCTTCCCCTGCGTGCTCGTGAGAGGTCCGAGCTCTACTGATTCGTCGAGGCCGTATCCCATCTTCATGGTCCGCGATGCGGCAACAAACGCCTCCTTCACCGCGTGATACCGCCTGTCGTCACCCAGGACCGCGACATTGTCGGAGCCGAGGCAGCGCTGTCCCGACATGCCGAAACAGCCGCGAAGCAGGTAGCCGACGGCTTTGTCCACGGGCGCGTCGGCCGTCACGACGATCCAGTTCTTCCCGTTCCCGTTGAGGGAAGAGCGCTTCCCGTATCGCCCGCACAGCTCGAAGAGCTCCTTCGCTACGCGCGTGGAGCCTATGAGACCGACGCCCTTTATCCTGGGGTCGGAGAGAATCACCTTGTTCAGCTCCCTGTCGGGTCCCATATGGACGAGGTTGACCACGCCCGGCGGAAGACCAATCTCGGCGGTCACCTTCATCACGGAGTCCGCGGCAACGGGGACCTGCCTGCTGGGCTTGACTATCACCGTACAGCCGCAGGCAAGGGCATAGGGCACGAAAGACGACCAGGCATGGGTCGGAATGTTGCCGGGGGTAATGATCAGGAAGACGCCCGCGGGCTCGCGGATCTGGTAGCAGTCGATGCCGGTCGCCAACTGGTCGACATGCTCTCCCCGATAGGGGCCGAACATGGAGCTGCCTGCCGCCTCGACATTCTCGACGATCCTCGCGCAGGTCCCCCTCCCTTCGTCTATGGTGCAGCCGTGGTCCTGGACGAGAATGCGCGCCATCCGCTCGGCGTTTTCCGCGCACCTCTCCCGCAGGTTGAATACCAGCTTCGCCCGGTCCCTGAACGGCACATCCCGCCATTTTTTGAAGGCCTCATACGCGGCGCCGATCGCGGCCTCCACGTCGCTCCGCGACGCCATCGGCGCCTCGGCGATGACCGCACCCGTCGCAGGGTTTGTGGTCTCGAAATACTCCCCCGCGCCCGCGTCCACCCACTCGCCGTTGATGTAATTCTTCAACCTGCCGTAATGTCTTGCTGCTTCAGGCACCAGTGCCATGGTTCTTCTCCTTTTTGCGATTACCTCTTTAAAACGTGGGCGGCGTGATCACCCAGACCACGACAACGTCCTCGTCTCTCCTGTTGTTCCAGTCATGAGGGACCTTGGAGGAGAAATAGAAGCTGTCGTTCTCCCTCACCGCATAGATCCTGTCTTCCAGCTTCAGCTCCATCTCCCCTTTCAGCACGATCCCGAATTCCTCACCCTCATGGCAGTAAGAGCCGCTGGAGCCTCCCCCCGGCTTTATCACCGTATAGAACGCCTGCATTTTCTTCTTGCCTATGGCGCGGGTCAGGGACTGGATGCGCGCGTCCCATCTGGGCAGCTGCATGGCCGGCCTCTGATCCGCCCGCGTAATCACCTCGTCCTCATTCGGAGGGAAGGAGAAGAAATCGACAATATTGGCGTTCAGGGCATCGGCTATTTTTTTAAGGGTCGAGATGGAAGGGTCCGTCTTGCCGCTCTCGAGCTGAGATATAAGGGAGGGCGTGCAGTCGACCAGCCCCGCGAGCTGCTTCATGGTGAGGGTTTTCTTTTCCCTCAGCTCTTTTATCTTGCCGCCTATATCCATGGATCTCCCGGTCGCCGGGTGAATATGTATTTAATTACTTAAATTATATTTAACTTCGACGTGCCGGTCAACAAAACTTTTTGTGGCACGGATTTTGTTCTTATATGACAATACCATGCGAAAGAAACAGCGCGAGGAGGGGCATGAAATATGAGGAAACTACACAGGTTATGGCACGTTCTAAAATTGATCGCCCGCTGCGGTCGGACCGGTAAACAGGACATTATCCTGAAAACAGGAAAACCGGAGCTTGACCTTACCCTCTTCTTCTTCAGGGAGATCGGCCCGGCGTCCCTACTATCGTCAGGTCAGCGCCACAATATCTCGTGCCCTTGATGACGAAAACTGCCCGGTGCCGGTCGGGCTCTTCCGGCCAGCCACTCCGTCAGGGTGCAAACATCTCTTGTAGTATCGAAAGAACGCGCTCCAGTACAAGCGGCGAGAGTTTACCGAGCCGGCGCGGCATCCGCTCCCGGTCGACGGTGCGAATCTGGTCGATCACCACATAGCCCGCGCGGCCTTGAAACCGGCACGGCACACGGAAGGGGTAGGGATGGCCTCCGGTGGTAAGGGGCGCCGCGATAAAGGTTCGCAAATGGGCGTTGAGCTCGTCCGGCGAGACGACGACACACGGGCGAGTCTTCTGAATCTCCCCTCCCTGGGCCGGATCTAAGCTCACCAGGAATATGTCTCCGCGTCGCACCGCCGCGGGCGTCACCACGTCCACTCTTTCTCGTCAAAATGGGTGGGGATGGGGGGGTCCAGCAACCGATCATCGTCAGCCAGACACATCTCCCCGGCCGCGTCTGCCCATCCACGGCGGGGTAGCGCGGCCCTGGCTATGACGACAGCGCCGTCTCGAACCTCCAGCTCTACCTCTTCGGTCAAGCCGGCTTGTTCGATGATTGTCTTGGGCAACCTCACCCCCCGCGAATTACCAATGCGAATCAGCTTAGTCTTCATTGAACATAGCCCCCATTCTCTTCCATGTAATTACATTATAATCACATAGTGTGAGGCACGTCAATGTCAACGTTTCTTCTGACCGAAGCTTTATTCCGTCATTCCGGCGAAAGCCGGAATCCAGACAGCCGGGCTTAACCTCTCTCTGCTTCCGGCCGAGGCGGGTTTTGTTGCAGAGCGCGAAGCGCAAGCCCTGGGGAGCGAAGGCGTACTTTTTCGTACGTCGATGCTTCACAGGGCGCGGCGCCACAAAGCTATGCGCGAAAGGCGCCCGGCCAGTCGGGATTTTCTGGCCGATGCGAGTTTTGATGCAGAGCGCGAAGCCGGAGCGGCGTCCGGGCCGGAGCACACTGTGCGTGTATGTGAGGACCCGGACACGCTTCGGCGACAAAGCTATGCGCGAAAGGCGCCCGGCCAGAAGATCCCGACCCGCCCCCTTGCGGGAAGTATGCTCGATCTATATACTATATAACCGTGTCGTAATTACGCCGTCATTCCGACGGAAGTCGGCAGAGCGAAGCGGGCCTTAATCCCGCGCAGGCGGGACATCCAGTGTTTTTGCGGCATCTAAAGAGGAAACTACGTTATGGCCACGGAGGACAAGAGCACACCCTTTCAGTTTCCCTGCCCCTACCCGCTCAAGGTGATGGGCAGGAATACCGGAGAGTTCTATTCGGTGGTGAGCGCAATCGTCGAGAAGCATGTATCCCCCGGCAATGAAATCACCTATTCCAGCCGCACGAGCAGCGGGGAAAAGTACCTGTCCATCACGGCCACCTTCCCGGCGGAGAGCCAGGAGCAATTGTATGCGCTCTATAAAGAGCTGAACGAGCATGACCTCGTCTTAATGACCCTTTAATATACCAAGCCGTCTTCTTCGCCCCATCTTTGTTGGCGCATCAAAGCCGCCTCGATGGACCTTTGAAGACAGCCCGATATACGCCGGCACGCCTGAGGCAAGAGGGCTTTTTATAACTTGTAGCCCAATCTTTTGAGCAGGTCGATCCGCCAGGCCCTGCCCTCCTCGTCCTCGATGCCCTTCGGCCGAAAGCCGTCTATCACACCCATAACCCCATTGCCCTGCTCGCTCGATGCCACTACTATTTCCAGTGGATTGGCGGTCGCGCAGAAGATGCGGCAGACCTCCTGGCAGCCCTTGATCGCGTTGAGGACATTGATGGGGAAACCTTCCTTCAGGAATATGACAAAAACATGCCCGCAGGCCAGAGTGAAGGCCGTGTCCGCCGCCCTCTTCTCCAGGTCCTTGTCATTCCCTTCATGGCGCACCAGACAATGACTGCTCGCCTCTGAAAAGGCGATACCGAATTTCAGGTGCGGCGAAGACGCAACGAGCGTCTCATAAAGGTCCGGCACTGTCTTGATAAAATGAGACTGCCCGATGATCACATTCATCCCTTCCGGGATATCCACACGCATGGTAGAAAAAGAAACCATTTGCACCTCCTGTACAGGAATTATATATGTGGGCGGCCGGGTTATTTTTGCGCCTGGCGCGGTCGCCGGGGCGTGTCCGGGTCCTCACATACACATGAAGTATGCTCCGGCTCGGACGACACCCCGGCTTCCGCCCCATCCATCAAAAATCCCTCCGGCCGGGGAAAAGACATTGCCGTGGCGTCCCCCCGTTTGCCACCCAGCCCTTTGCTGGGTCGCACCGGCCTATGGCCTATGTACGCCTCCGTTCCTCGGGCTTGCGCGCCTAAAATCTGCACCCTTATACTACCCGCTCGGGAAAACAAACGTCAATACAAATCACGCCAGGAACCCCTGGGGCTCGACTTTTTTGTCATTCTCGTGGGGGACAGCAGATCCCTGTAAACGGCGATCAGCAAGTTGACAAAATGACACCCTCCCCTTGATTGCCTGGTCTTGCACGGGTGACATCCTGGGTATCCGGGATAGTAAGGGGGATGGTGAAATGAACGATCTGTGGTTTAACGGGCTTTCTATGAATGACGTGTGGTTTCGGGGGTTCTTCAAGGGAGTCCTGTACTGCGCGGGCATCTTCTTCTTGTCGTTCATCCTGGGCGTGGTTGAAAAGCGCGTGGTGGCTCAGCTTGAAAAGCGGGGCTGCAATTGTTCCCGTTTTCTTACCAAAAAAGAGAGAGAACGGCGGGCTGCGGGCGCGGATCGGGAAAGGGTGAGCGGGCCGCGTGGATAGAATTTGGTAAGAATGGGGGGTGTGAGATGATCACGTGTATTACCGGTACTCCTGGCGGCGGCAAGTCGTATGCTGCGACGCTCCTTATGATCGATCTGCTTAAAAAGGGCCGCAAGGTCTATACCAATATGGATGGGCTGAATGATGAGGGTTGCCGGATGGCTATACACCTTGTCTCAGGTATCGAGCGGGAAAAGCTTGATTCTCAGCTTGTCTACATGACACGTGAACAGACTCTTACCTTCTGGACGTTCGTTGACATAGGCTCGGTGATCATTGTGGATGAGGTTCATAAGCTCTGGTCATCGAGGACCTATGCGTCGGATTCAAATAAAGCGTTTGCAGAGTGGTGCTCTACTCACCGTCATCATGGACATGATGTGATCCTGATCACTCAGGCTCTTGATAAGCTCGACGGTCATGTCCGGTCCCTGATCGAGTGGACGCACAGGTGTCGAAAGGTAAACTTCATCGGGAAGATGGTCAAGAGGTCTTATCTTGAGTATGTCTACTCTGAGGATGACGAAAGGAATTGTCTGTCTCGCAAGCGTAAGACCTATAATCCGGTGATCTTCCGTTGTTATCAGGCCTACGTTGCCAAGGACATCAAAGAGAAGGGGATAGGCAAGGCGACAAATATTCTGAGACATCCGATTTTCTACTTTATCCCTGTCATCATGGGGATTTTCGTCTATCTCCTTTTGAAAACTCCGGCTATTCACGGTGATATGTTCGGGACAAAGGCGCACGCTGCCGCTTTCGAGCAAGGCCGGAAAAAGGCTGCTGCTGCTTCGGCGGCTCCTGTGAGTCTGAACGCCTCGGCTAATGGGTTTTATAAAGACGGTAAGTGGGTCGCCTTGCCTGCAAAGATCACGGATAAGGGTTTTAGTGCCGGTGGGGTCGGAAAAAGAGCACGGGGCGGCTCCTGAGGGGGCCGGTGTGCTTCCTTCGGGTGCTTATCGTCCGCCGGCGACCGTTGAAAAGAAGGGGTCCGTTTGGACGTTCACGGACAGTACAGGCCGGGCCGTGGGTACTGTGGTCTTCACAAGTGGGGCCGACGCCGCTCCTCCGGCCTCCCGCGCGGAAGAATGAGCACGGGGGCCGGGGGGCGGCGCGGAATAAACCGGTAAGGATGGGGTTGCGGTGAACGATTCTTTCTGGCAGGGGTTTGCCTCGGGCATGGATGAGAAGGTTTTCCATAGAAGCAAGCGAGCGCCAATGGTTTCAAGCGAGCGGTCGCGGCCTCTGGCCGAAGGCCCGCGCGATGCTTCTTGTGGAAAACCTTCGAGGGGTGCGCCTGGGTGGTGGCCCGTGGGCTCGTTAATTAACACATATCTCAACACTTCTAGTTCCCCGGATAATACTGCTTCATGAACCATCAATTACCGCTAAAATTCAGGACTTTTTTCTCGACATCTGGTGATGAGGAGGATAAAATAGGTAGACAAAGAGGCATAGGACATTTTAGAATAGCCTCTGTGAAATTACGTCATTTTTTCTTGTGTCTTGTGGCTGTTCTCCTGTTATCGGCGTTCGTGGTTTACGCTCAATCACAAGGGCCAACTCCAGGACCATTCATAAGCAGTAAGCATATAAAAAAAAGGCAGCAAAAGTGATAAGAAGGCCGATTCCTATCAGCGAGGCACGGAACAACTTCCTTTTGTCATAAAAGCTCTTCCCACTCCAAAAGACAAGGATGAGACCAATTATGAGACATATGAGCGCCGTGAGAAGCCTACGAACGAACGGCGGACGCTGTATGCTACTGTTTGGCTCGCTATCGTTACTACTGTTCTCGCAATCTTTACGGCGTACCTCTGGCTTGCTACTCGGAAAATGGTCAAAAGCTCCGAAGAAATGGCTAAACGACACTTGCGTGCTTTTATATTCGGAAAAGGATTCAACTGCGTGCCCGATGTTTGGGACGACAAAATTAGGGAATACGTTTTTGGGGTCCGGTGGGAGAATGTCGGTCTTACGCCTGGAATTGATGTCTGTAGCTGGATACAACTCAAGGTTCGCCCAATAGATGACACCGAGGAAATCACCTTTGTACCTTCGGGCGATAGAATCCCCACGGTTATGGGTCCACGATCTAAAGCCGAAACACCCTTTCTCGCTCTCCCATTGGAAAACATGATAGGCAAGTGGCGAAATGAAGCACAAATCTTTATATGGTCTCGCGTCGAATACCGAGATATCTTTGACGCTAATATTATTCACCACCACGAGCAATGCGCCACGGTGGAACTGATCCATGACCCTTCTGATATCCCGCCAAAGGGTCATCGATCCTACGTTAGCTTTATGGTTTACGGGCCACAGAATAGTAGTGCATGATGGCACAATGCCGCAACATAATAGCCCGATTATGCTTCCAAGGATTGTCTTTCGGAGTTTTTGAAAACTACTTGAGTTTGACTAATCTCCAAATGTAGACTTCTTTCGGAGTCCATCCCGGACCATTCAATTTTTCCTGAACGCTCTCACTGCAATCAGAGTTGTTGAAGAAATCGGCCGATCAGCCAAGCACAAAAAATACTACTGCCTTGTGACGGGAATGTCAAACCACGAAGGTACACCCTTCTAAATTATGGCGTCTTCATATTGGCGATTTACCAAGGTTAAGCGGCCTGTTGAAGCGGTCAGCATTGAGCCTTTCGTACTTTTGAGCTATTATTTTCAATTCCTGGTTTTTCTCCTCAAACCCCTGGTTTTCTATTTTAAGAGTCTCCATTTTTGCGTCGAGAGCGCGATAAGCATGAATCATTAAAACGAGGCAAAGTAATGCGCCTAGCAATATTGTGCATGCTGACAGCAACAGCCCCAACATTTGTACTTCTGTTTCTGTTGATACCACCTTTGAAAAAGGCCAATACAACGGGAGGCGCCATACGAATATTGCGGCTGGTATTGTGCCTGCCGCTATCAAATTTGACGCTTTGGTTGGTAGGGCATTTTCTAAAATGGTTGACCAATTCATAATGCACCTCTCATTTATAGCTGACGGGTATTTCTATTTAGCCAGTTCTAGACACCTCTCTCCTATGTCTTTGTAGGAAGGCTTCGGCTTGGGTGCTATTTCTGGAGGTAGCCAAACATACGAAAGCTGAAATAATAGTTCATATATAGGCTTTCGCCTGCATAAAGGGTATGTCTTGAGGAAAGAATCAATCTCGCGGATATAGTAGTCGCTGCTTTCGGAAAAAAAAATGGTGTCGCCCGGTACTTCTTTTTCTCTGCTGCTATGCGTCTGAGAACGCATTTCATAGCCAGCCATAAAGCCTACTTCAAACCCACTTACCATTGCCTTTTTTATGAAACTTCCGTCACGGTAGGTAGCTAATTGTTCCCAGTCATACCCGTCCACACTGTTCTTGAATGGTTTTTGGTAATCGTCGCCCCATACATGGCTCAATGGCAATAGGAGCATTATGGAGATAAGAAGCACTATTCTCATCGACAGCCCCCCTCTTTCCGTACCTCGATTATATCACACAGAAGCAAGAGTGAAAGAATTTTGTGAACCCTTCTCAAAGGCAAGGGAGCTTGAAATAGCCTTGAAATGAAAGGTCAACCAGGGGCAGGATAATGACGAGACTGAGTGACATTTTATTTTTTCCGGTCCTGGATGATGAAGATGACGGCAAAGACTATAGCACCCAAAGCAAGCGTTACAATGGGGGCGGTGGTAACGTTGTTTCATTCGTTACCTTCTAAGACACCGCCCGCGCCTACGCCTGCCTGCATCACTATTACCATTTCTATTGGAGCCGTGCAAGAAAAAAGACAAAGTTCAGGAGTACAGCTTGCTATATTCTAGTTCATGATTGAGTCGTACGATGAACAAGGATATCCTCCTTCATTGCAGCTATTTATTCCGGTGAGAATCCAAAGGAGGAGACCTACGATGAGAGGACTGAGAGCGAAGAGGGTAAGGACGGTGAAAGAAGGAACGCTGATCGCGACGGTAGACATTGGCGCGACAAGCAACACCGGGTATTGCACCACCATGGATGGAAGGGACATAAAGGTCTTCAAGTTCGGCAACACGAGGGAAGGGTTCGATAAATTCTGGAGCTTGGTTGTAATGGGGCGCTAGGGACGTTGTTTCATTCGTTACCTTCTAAGACACCGCCCGCGCCTACGCCTGCCTGCATCACTATTACCATTTCTATTGGAGTCGTGCAAGAAAAAAGACAAACTTGAGGAGTACAGGCAGAAGGTAGGGACAGCTCTGGGTCCGGCCACCGGCCCTCCGGGGCGATGGTGGAGTCATCTTTTCCAAAAAACCGCCTCAGGTGCTTTTTGTCAGTCCTGGTTGTCATCTCTCCTTGTCACCCCTGGTTGACACCCCCGGTTGTCACTTTGACGGGGAGCGGGAAAAGGAGGAAAATCTTATCAGGCCGGGCATTGCCCCGGCCCGTTTGAGCCGGTTTCGAAAGATCCCCGGCAGTGTTCTTTGACAACTGAATCGCAATGGCCGCATCCGACGGCGGCGTTGCTCCGCTGTCGCGACCAGCCGCTAC
>Ga0187864_10000585_pt1 | contig 39490 bp, 34 predicted proteins | sample June2016WEW_11_4_FD_132985 | JGI IMG/M metagenome (GOLD analysis project Ga0187864, IMG submission 132985) | Peatland microbial communities from SPRUCE experiment site at the Marcell Experimental Forest, Minnesota, USA - June2016WEW_11_40 | ecosystem: Environmental > Terrestrial > Soil >...
GCGGGGGTTGACCCGCCTCCGATTACCGATTCACCGTCCCTGACACGAACTGAAAATCGAGGGTGAGCCGAAATCTTCTCAGCCAAGCCCGTGGCTCGCCTGCGGATGGATTCGACAGAAAGATTGATCATGCGCAAGGCCGGAACGTCGTCAGTCTTTCCCTGGAGGTAAAGAGAGATCGTCGCTTCCAGTGCCGCGATGATCAGCTTGTCTACGCGCAAGGCGCGGAAGAGCGGGTTCTTGCGGATCCGTTCCAGAAACTCGCGCTTGCCGGCCAGGATTCCGGCTTGCGGGCCGCCCAGCAACTTGTCTCCGCTGAAGGTCACCACATCCACGCCGGCTTTCAAAGAGGCGGTTGCCGTGGGTTCATCCCGGATGCCTTTCGTCGAGAGGTCAATCAGGCAGCCGCTGCCGAGATCCTCCATCGATATCAAGTTGTGCTTTTGCGCAAGCTCTACAAACTCCGCCAGGGAAGGACGAGCCGTAAAGCCCACGATGCGGAAATTGCTTGGGTGGACGCGCAGCAGCAGGCAAGTGCGTTCATTGATGGCCGCCGCGTAATCGTCGATGCGGGTGCGGTTTGTGGTTCCCACCTCGCGCAGGATAGCGCCGCTCTTAGCGCAAACCTCGGGGATGCGGAAAGAGCCGCCAATCTCAATCAGCTCGCCTCGCGAGACGATCACTTCGGTCCCCTCGGCGAGAGTGTTCAGTGCCAGCAGTACGGCGGCAGCGTTGTTATTCACCAGGAGGGCTTTTTCCGCGCCGAGAATTTGGCATAACAGCCGCTCCGTGTGGACATCCCGCTTACCGCGCTCTCCCGCCTCCAAGTCGTATTCCAGGTTCGAATAGCGGGTGGCCACTTCTGCAAGATGCTCCACCGCCTCACGCGCCAACGGAGCCCGGCCCAGATTGGTGTGCAAGATCACCCCTGAGGCATTGATGACAGGCCGCAGAGAATAGTGGGCGGCCGTCTCGGCCTCGGAGACAATCCCCTGCTCCAATGCCACCAGGGAGACACTTGAAAGGCTGCCCGCAACGATCCCATCCCGGAGCCGCTGGACAACTCGGCGCGTGCACTCCACCACAAGGCGGCGCCCTACCCGCGCTTCTAGTTCTTTCAGCGCGGTCCGATTCAGCATTTCATTCACTGCCGGAATCTGGCGGAGCAGTGCGGTAACCGCGGGTCCGGCATCAGGCTCAGAATGTTCCATATCAGAGCGTCATTTGAGCATAGTTGTACAGGAGCGTCAACGGCGTAGGGGGACGGCTTGCCGTCCCCGCATTTCTGCTGGCCTCGGCGAGGGTAGGGCAAGCCCTACCCGTACACCTGTCGGATTGGGGACTTCCACTTTCCGGTTGACTGGCCTCACTCGAGCATGGGTATAATCCCCGCTTGCAGCAAGTTCACGAGGCGACTTTGTGACCATTGATGACGAACTGATCAAACTCGAAGACGACATTCGCCGCCTGAAGATTGAGTGGGAAGTGTACTTCAACGGGAGTTCCGAGCGCCCCCCGCGCGATTCGGTTTATCGTGTTGAAACCTACATCAAGAGGCGCACGGCCGATCAGTCTGACCTGAACTTCGGCCAGCGTTACAAGCTCAACGCCTTGGCACAGAAATATGCCGTCCAGAATGCTCTCTGGAAAAGAAGGTTGATGGAGAAAGAGGAAGGGCGTGGCGTGTTTGCGCAACAAAAGCTGGGGCTGGAGGCATTGACAGCCGCCAAGATGGTCTGCGTGGTTTGTTCGGATCCGGAGGTCGAGCCGGAGAAGGCCGACCAGATCTTGCAAGCCATAATCAGCGCCCAGCGCGAGTTGGGCCGGAGAGTGGAGGTCGACCCGGCGCGGTTTCAAAAATACCTCTGCGACAAGACCCGGCAGATCAAGTCGATGTACCGCTGCGCCAGTGTGCAGTTCTGGATCAGCACCGAGGATGGCAAGTTGATCTTCAAGGCGGCCAAAGCCTAACGGGTTTCATTCCAAGCGAAGCAAGGAATCTCGGCAGCGAGCCGGCGGCTTGCGCGCCGGTAGCATCAACGACGGAAGTTTTCGTCCCTGCAAGGCGTAAATCAGAATGACAGCTTCCAATTGAGGAGCATCCATGCGAAAAGTCTCTCGAGCGCTGATCAGCGTCAGCGACAAAAGCGGAGCGGTGGATTTCGCCGCCGGCTTGGCGGAACTGGGGGTCGAGATACTATCTACGGGGGGCACGGCTAAACTCCTGCGTGAGAGCGGCCTGACGGTCCGCGACGTCTCGGACGTGACGGGTTTCCCCGAAATGCTGGACGGGAGAGTGAAAACGCTTCATCCCAAAGTGCATGGCGGTATTCTTGCCATTCGTTCCAATCCGCATCACCAAAAGCAGGTTGCGGAGCATCACATCGAGTTCATCGACCTGGTGGCGGTGAATCTCTATCCCTTCGAGAAAACGGCCGCCAAGCCCGGAGTGACGCTGGAGGAGCTCATCGAGAATATCGATATCGGCGGACCTTCGATGATCCGTTCCGCGGCCAAGAACTTCCGCGACGTCACGGTGGTTGTGGATGCCCAGGATTTCTCACCGGTACTTACGGAACTGCGCGCGAACCACGGTAACATCTCGCGCGAGACGCGGGCTCGCCTGGCGCGCAAAGCCTTCGCCACCACAGCGGCGTACGACGGGGCCATTTCTACAACCCTTCAGCGCTGGGCGAATGGCGGCTCGCTGCCGGAGCGCCTCCACCTGAACTATCGCAAGACAATGGATTTGCGCTATGGCGAGAACCCTCACCAGCGGGCCGCGCTTTACGTGGACCCGGGGGCCGGCGGGCGCGGCTTGGCCTCCGCGCGCCAACTCCAGGGTAAGGAGCTATCGTTCAATAACCTCGTGGATCTTGAGGCGTCCTGGCGATTGGTCAAGGAATTTGACGAGCCGACTACGGTCATCGTCAAGCACACGAATCCCTGCGGAGTGGGCTCCGCGGCCACACTTCGAGAGAGCTACCAGCGGGCGCTGGACGTGGACCCCGTCTCCGCTTTTGGCTCCGTCATTGCCTTTAATCGCCCGCTGGACGCCGAAACCGCGGAAGCAATGTCGAAGTTGTTTGTTGAAGCCGTGGTGGCCCCCGGATACGAGCCCGCCGCCTTGGAGCGCCTGGGGGAGAAGAAGAACCTCCGCTTGTTGGACTTGGGGACAGCCTCCGGCGATGAGGAAGGATTACAGCTCAAAGCCGTCGGGGGAGGGTTGCTGGTGCAATCTCCGGACACGCTGGGCGCGCGCGCGCAGGAGTGGAAATGCGTGACGCATCGCCAGCCCACGGAAAGCGAAATGCGAGGACTGATCTTCGCTTGGCGGGTGGTGAAACATGTGAAATCGAATGCCATCGTCTATGCGCGTGAAGGAGTGCTGGTGGGCGTCGGCGCCGGCCAGATGAGCCGCGTGGACTCGGTGAAACTAGGCGCCGCCAAAGCGCGTGAGTTGAAGCACCCGCTGGAAGGAACGGTGGTTGCCTCTGACGCGTTTTTCCCCTTCCCGGATGGGGTGGAAGAAGCGGCGCGAGCCGGCGCTGTGGCCGTGGTGCAGCCCGGAGGATCGGTACGGGATCAGGATGTAATCGAGGCCGCAAATCGGTTGGGGCTGGCCATGATGTTCACCGGTGCGCGGCACTTCCGGCATTAAAAGAAGCTCTCAGTCGTCAGCCATCAACTTTCAGCACGAAGCCAGACTTTATCCTCTGCGGATATCCCTCTCCCTTGGGGAGAGGGTGTCCCACTGCCGGCGCTTTCATCAGCCGGAGTGGGACCGGTGAGGGGTTTCTTCTTCAGAGGCTTTGCCTGATAGCGGGAGCTGAAAGCTGAGAGCTTCTACGATTTCGGCGCGTAATAGCCTTCACGCGACACAATCCGATATTTCACGACCTTCCCCTTGGGGTTCACGATCCGCAACGGGTTGCCTTGATCGTCCACGATATCAACCTTCAGCTTGTGGAATTTCCCGTCCTTCGCCGGGTTTGTGGGAACGAAGCCCAGGCCGTATTGTGTGCGCAGTTGCCCGTTGATTTGTTCGAAGATCCCCGGCAACTCTCCTTCGAAGCGCGGGAAGTAAGCTTGTCCGCCTGAATATTTAGCGATCGTTTCCAGCCCATTCCGGGCTTGCAAGGTGTTAATGTTGTCTCCCCTCATAGAGCGGACTGCCAGAAACTCCATGATGCTGACGGGGTAAATCGCGGTGTCAGAGGATTTCACAATCTTCAGGATCTCATCGTAGGTAAGCTTGCTGAACGTATCAAATCCCGTACAGATGACGAGGATGGATTTTCTCCCCTTGATGTCCTTCATGCGATCAAGCGTAAAGGCAATTGCATCATACAGGTTAATCTCGCTGAATCCGGGAATCCGCAGTGTGTCCAGTGCCCCTTTAACTTGGGACCGGTCCTGCGTGAAGTCCGTCAGGATTTGCGGCTTCATATCAAAGGAAACTACTGCCGTCCAGTCCTTGGGCTGAATGAAGTGCAGATAGTTGTAAGCGTACTCGAGAGCCAGGTAGAGGCGCGCCCAATACCGATTGCTGAATTCAATGATCATGCAAGTGGTCATCGGGGCCTGCTCGGCGCCGAAGTTGGAGATGGTCTGAGGAACGCCGTCATCGAACAATTTGAAATTGCCGCGCTTGAGAGTGGGGACGGGGTTGCCGTCCTTGTCGACGACCATGACATCGACGTTGACGAGATTGGTGGCGGTCGAGATGTTGAAGACTTCGTCGGGATTGATCCGCTCCGGCTTCTTCTCAGGCTGCGCAGGAGCAGGCTGGGTTTTCTTGGGAGCGAGAACGGTCGGACCCACATCGGGAGTAGGTCCCGTCGATGGCTCCTGGTCTGTGGATTGGGCGTTCCCGCTCGGCGCAAGGCCGGCGAAAAGGAACAGGCCCAGTAGCAACAGAGTCAGTATCCGCAAATAATGGCTTCGCATCGCGCATCACCCCCGGTCCGCACGGACCACCTAGGATGTATGATGCCACTCACCCCCCTTCGGGTCAACCGGCACAGAGAACTGCTTTAGGGAGGGGCGGCGGCCTGTCCTGATCTGCTTAGGATGCCGAGATGCCGTGGGGTGTACCTAATGCTTAATATCTGCCTCAAAATGTGGTACGATCAGTACGCATTGGCAACGGAGTACACGATGTGGGAATAGCGAGTCTCAGAGGTAGTACTTAGTACCCAGTACCCTTGTACTGTTGCAGTATATTTTGATCGTCGTTATAACTATCACGAACGATATGAAAGGGGGAAACTAGAGGAATCAAACGACCGCAGGACGCAGTTCTGCACAGTGACAATATGTCTAATACTTCTGCGCGCAAAAAATGTGCAGAAATGTATTGACTTTCATGAAATGGAAGCTTAGGCTCTCCTCTATGCCGACCGCCTAACTGTCGGCACTATTATTTCGTCCAGGAGAGTCTAATGAAGAACCTAGTTGTGACGTTGCTGCTTGCACTGCTTGTGGTCCTGACAGCCGTGTCGGTCCGACGGATGGTCGCTGGAACTTCTCCGTCCGCGGGCAGCCCGACTTTGGTGGCGATCGGCACTGATCCAGTCCCGCCCCTTCCTCCACCGCCTCCGAAGCCGCAGCCGCAGAAACCGAGCAACTGACAACCTCCGAGTCGCGTGAGCGATCCGGGGGATGGCCGTTTGACCACTCTTTCGCGGACCGCTCATGGACAGCATCATACTCGGCCAAGTTCTACAGTACGCCGGAATAGCCATTGAGGCGTGCTTAATTGTCTGTGTGGCCCAGAGCGCCCGGCGGGGTCGGCTCGCGCCCGTGGGATTGTACTTGGCCTGTCAGTTGGGGGCCAGTCTAGGGCGGGCATTTGCCCTGCAGATTTACGGCTTCAAGTCCCCGCAGTACAGCTACGTCTACTGGACTACGGATTTCCTTCTGGTCATCGCCGCCTTCGCACTCGTGTGCTTCTTCTTCCGACGCGCTTTCCGAAACGAGGAGAAGATGTGGCGCTTTGCCCGTTTGCTACTTTCTTTCGTCCTCGTACTGGTCGTCGGCATCTCAGGTGCATCGTTCCTCCGCAATTTCGTCCTGCTCGATACGCGTTACATTGTTGAGTTCAGCCAGAATCTTTATTTTACCTGCCTGGTTCTGAACACCTTGCTGTACATCCTGCTGGTACAAATGGAATCCACTGACGAACAATTGGGGCTGCTGGTGTGCGGAGTGGGTATCCAGTTTGCCGGCCCGGCTGCGACTATGGCGCTGTTTCACCTGACCACCGGCGAGCGCTTTGCGGCCGCTCTGAATTCCGTTGCTTTACCCGTGTGCACGTTGGGAATGCTTGTAGTTTGGGCTTACGCAATTGTGCGTGTTCGAGACAAAGATAAAAACAAAGGTCTGCAGGTACCCCGGCCCGAGAAGGCCGTTCTGGCCGAGGTCACCGCAGATTAGAATTTCTTAACCAGGGTGGAAGGCCATGATTGTTGCTGTGCTGATTTTGATTCTTTCGACGGCTTTGTTCTTCTTCTACTTCCAAGTCACCTGCCAGAAGATTCTGGGCCGGCAGTTTGACCGGGAATATTTTCAATCCATCGCCAATGCCAACCGTTTGGAGTTCCCGTCCTTGCGAAAGTCGCTGGAGGATTTTGGTGCGCCGGTCGATTATTCTCGATTGCGCATGATGCTCAGGTGCGACTTCCTCGCTTTGACCTATCTCCTCAAGAATGCCGCCAACGTGAATCAACGCTACACCTACGACGAACGCCTCTTGATCCTTTACTTCCGTTGGCAGTTCCTTTCGTTGGCCGTGCGGCGTTTACTGAAGCTTGGCGAGAACACAGCCATTCTGAGACTGACCGCGGTTCTACAATACTTCGCGAACGTGGTTGGCCAGCGCGTCAACGCCGTGAAATTCGGCAACTTGACCGCTGCCGACTACCTTCTCAACCTTTGATTCGATTCGCCTCGAAGCTCACTTGGGCGGGGGCTGCCTGCTCAGTGTGTAGCCCTGCAGATTTCAAGAACTGACGGCGGGTTTACTTCGTCACGTGGCGCGGTAAACCCGCCGCGGCGTTTAACCCACCACACAATGCCAGTTGACCCGGGCCTGCGTTAGGTGTATGAACCAGAAAGGCGACGTGTTCAACCCCGAGACTCGAAAGGCCAGGTGCGACTGCAATGAAGACGGTTTGGCGGGCGGCTATTCTGGTGTTGTGCGTTTTGACGGGACTGGTGGTGACCGGGCACGGCGTTGCCCAGGCGGTTTTAATTCACACGCCCGGCGGCACCGACATCATGCGGCATCTCGTCGAAGGAAGCATCTCCATCGCCGGAGGAGCTTGTGTGATGGCGGTTGCTTATGACCAACTCGAGTGCTTACGCACGCACCGCAAGAGCGGCAAGATCCTGTAGAAATCGGGTGGACAATTTGTGATTTGCGATGGGTGATTTGTGATTGGGCCGTGAGTTGTGGCTTGTCTCCCAATCAACGATCACCACCTACCGGTCGCAAATCACAAATCACAAATCAGAAATCACAGGTGTACCCAGCTCCGAATCATTTCAAGGTCAAGTGTCCGGCGCACATGTGCGGCGAGGCGATCCAGGCGGGATTGCCGCTCTGCCGCGAAGAAGGCTCTGGCGGTGTGACGCGCCAGGCCACAGGCGGCGCGCGCCGCGTCAAGAAATGCATGCCGGAAGTTGTCGTCGTCGAAGATTCCATGGATATAGGTGCCGAACACTCTCCGGTTCGCGCTTACGGCGCCATCCGCGATGACAACGCTCGACCCCGCGCGCGTTATTTCGGCGAAGGGTTTGGTCTCATCCGCGTACATTGTCTCTCCAACGTGGATCTCGTACCCGCGAAAAGTGCGTTCTGGCACGTCCTGTCCAAAGATCTCCGCCCTTAGAATGCGCCCGCTTGCCAGGCGGGTAATCTTCTCGGGCTGGAGCATGGTCCACATCCGGAGCAGGCCGAGCCCCTGGCGGGCGCAAGGCACGCTGTTATTCTCGGTGCCCTGCGGGTCGTCTATTTTGACCCCCAGCATCTGGAACCCGCCGCAGATTCCGGCGATACAGCCGCCGCGCTCCGCGTGGCTAAACAGTGGTGAAACCAGTCCGCGCTGGTGCAGCCACTCCAGGTCGCTAAGGGTTTGCTTGGTGCCGGGCAGAATCACGAGGTCGGCGGCGGACACGTCTTTAGGGTGGTCGACGAACGCCAGCGCCGCCGCAGGTTCCGCCGCCAGTGCATCGAAGTCCGAGAAGTTGGACATGTGAGGCAAGGCGATAACCGCGATCCGCAAGGCTCTGTCCGCAGACGCCGTACACCACCCCTTGGTCCCCTCCACATTGAGGAGGGGATTCTCCACCCGGCTCCCCTCTTCATTGAGGAGCGGATTCAGGGGTGGTGCTGCGCCGGCCGCAACGGACTTCCACACCCGTCCCGCGCTCCGGCGCTCTTCGACGGCCACGCCGTCCTCCTCATCCAGGCCCAGGTCGTGAAGGAACGGAATCACTCCCGCGCACGGTATTCCCAGGCGGGGTTCCATCATTTTTAACCCGGGCTGCAGGAGCGAGATATCTCCGCGAAACTTGTTGATTGCGTACCCGCGAATCAAGGCCCGGTCAGAGGGATCCAGCAGTTCGAGCGTGCCCAGCAGCGATGCGAAAACGCCCCCGCGGTCAATGTCTCCCACCAGCAGGCAGGCGGCGCCCGCCGCATGCGCCATGCGCATGTTGACGATATCGTGTTCCCGCAAATTGATCTCGGCCGGTGACCCGGCGCCCTCCAGAATGATGAGCTCGTATTCAGACGCCAATTTCTTATAGCTTTCAAGAACCACCGGGAAGAGTTCCTCGACTCGCCGCTGGTGGTAATTCGCGGCCGTCACCTGGCCCCAGATCCTGCCCAGCAGGACGATTTGCGAACCCGTGTCCGAAGACGGTTTAATGAGCACCGGGTTCATTTCGGCGCAAGCCGGTACGCGGCAGGCCTCGGCTTGCAAAGCCTGTGCGCGCCCGATCTCGCGTCCATCAGGCGTAGCGGCTGAATTGAGCGACATGTTTTGAGCTTTGAACGGCGCCACACGGTAACCGTCGTCGGCAAAGATGCGGCACAAGGCAGCCGTCAAAATCGACTTGCCGGCATGCGACGCCGTACCCAGCACCATCAGCGCGCGCGCGGACTTGTTTTCTCTCGACATACGGAGCTTCACGCTCCCAACATTCCACCACCAAGACACTAAGCACAAACAAGCTAGAGAAGGCGTGCTTTTCTTGGTGTCTTCGTGCCTGGGTGGTTGCTTCCTACTCCGCCGGGAAGGTGAACTTCAACCCGGCGACGAAATTCAGCGGCAGTGCCGGGTAGCCCAGCACTTCTTCATATTTCTTGTCCAGAAGATTATTCAGGTGGCCGTAAATCTCCAGCCCGCGGACCACTCGGTAGGAGAATCCACCGTTCAAAACCGCGTAGCCCGCGTCGGGGAACAGGCACTGGAGACCCAGATCGCACGCAAAGACGCCGTCGTTGGGCTCGAGGTCCAACGTCCGTCCCCTCAGATAGGCGTTGGCGTTCAAGGTCAGCCTCCGGCGTTGCCAGGTCAGGTTGAAGCCGCCCGAACTCTTGGGCCGCCGGTACAGTTCTTGTCCCACGTGAAATGGCGCTTGAACCAGCGACGAGCCGTCCAAGGCCAGGATGGCAGTGCCGAGCAAGGTGTATTCTCCAGACACTTCGAGCGAACCGATGGGCCGCAGGCGGAAAGAAGCCTCCAATCCCTGGGCGCGCGAATTGCCGAGATTATCCGAGACGAAAGTGCTGAGGTTCGTGAGTGACCCGCCGAGCGTCACAATCTGATCGTCGAACTTGTTATAGAAGTAAGTGAGGTCGAGGAGCGTCCGGCTGTTGAAGAATCTCTGCTCGACCCCGCTGTCGAAGCTGATGCTCTTCTCGGGTTTAAGGTGGGGGTTGTCCGTGAAGGCCAGTTCAAGGCCGTCCGGGGCGCGAATGCCGGTCCCGAAGCTCGCGTGCAGCCGCGTCGTTCCGAGCCACGAGCCCGCATCCGTCTCCCGAGCCAAGTACGCCACCGACGCGCGCGGATTCACTTTGGTAATCGCGCTGGCTGAAATCAGCGGGCGCGCCCCGTAATCGCCGGGACGGAGAGATCCCGTCCGCAGGTCATCCACCCGCAATCCCGCGTTTACGAACAGCCGGCTCGAGGGGCTCCAGCGATTTTCCACGAAATACGCGAAGGTGCCGCGCGGCAGGACAAACGGCGTGTTGTTTTCGTCGGCCGCGTAAGTGTTTTCGAACTCTTCGCGGTTGTATTCAAAGCCCGCCACCAGCAGATCCTTGTTCGAGAGGGTAACTTCACCCCGCACATTCCCAACTGCGCGGAGGCTGTTCGAGTAGGAATCGCCTCCCAGGGCGGGAGGAGAGATGAAGTAGTAGTCGTTGGTCGCCGCGCTGACTGTCCCCACTAGCCGGAAGCCCGGGGTGAATTGCTCGAAGTAGCTTCCCTCGTAGCCGAACATGTTCTGCTTATCGCGAGTGGTGAGGCCCAGTTGGTAGTTTGACGGCCCCCCTGGGTAAATCGGCGCGTAATAAAGATCGTCCGGGTCCGATCCATAAGGCCCGGGCGCGCCCGCATCATTAGCGTTGCCGAAAAAGTGAAGATCCAGGCGCCGACGCTCGCTCCGCCCATAGCCAAGGCTCATAATGGCGCTCTGGTTCCGATAATTGTCATTCTGGACGGTCCCGCCGGTGTCCAGCCGCGAGAGGTCGTAAGCCCAGCTCAGCCCGTGCGTCAATCCGCTTCCGCCGGTCACGAAGCGGCGCGTGGTGAAATTCCCGCCCTCAGCCTGGAAGTCGAAGTGGGGCGAGCCTTCCCCCCGCCTGGTCACAATGTTGACGATTCCCGTGACGGCATTCGAGCCGAACAGGGCACTCTCTGCACCCCGCGTCACTTCGATGTGGTCTACGCCGTCCGCAGGCAAAGGCGCGAAGTCGAAGTCGCCGCCAAACTCGTTCAATTGAATGCTATCGACCATCACCAGGTTGTAGTTCGAGTCTCCTCCTCGAATGAACATCCCCGTAACGCCTCCCCGCCGCCCGGTATCGTCCAAGGCGACTCCGGGAACGCCGCGCAGAACGTCGGTGATGTTCTGTGCTCCCCGGTCATCGATCTCCTGGCCGGAAATCGTGGACACCGACGAGCCCAGTTGAGGAGCCAGGGACCCTTCGAGAGACGCCGAAACCACAACTTGTTGTTGCACGGCACTCAGCGCCAGATGCAAATCCACGCTGGCCGTCTGGTCTTCGCGAACCGCCACATCCACCGGCGACGCTGCGAAGCCCGGCGCGTTGGCCACCAAACGATATGACCCCCTGGCGACGCCTGCAAACTCGTACTCCCCTTTGGCGTCCGTCTGGCGCTCATCCAGCACCGTGAGCGACTGAAGCAGGCTGACCTGTGCGTTCGCCACGGCCCGCCCGCTTGGATCAAGCACCGTCCCCTTGATCGTAGCCGCGCGCGCCGCCGTGGGCGCGAGAACCATCAACAGCAATCCGAAAATCAGTGATAACGCATTCAGAAGGATAGCCCTCTCCCTAGGGGAGAGCGTGTCCTGCGACGGCGTTTTCACCAGCCGTCGCGGGACGGGTGAGGGGTTACTTCCCGTCGCGAACGCAACCTTAGGACTCCTGAATCCTGAATCTAGCATGCCGCTTTCTGATCTGTAGCTTTGAACTTTCAACACGTGTTGTCTCCTTCCTCGAGGTTCGCGGCTATAGGGCGGCTATCGTGGCCACCCCTACCTCCCGAGCAGAAGGAGCGCAAGAAAACAAAAAGCCTTCCATTCCCTCATTACGGAATCGGAAGGCTGAAGTCTTCCTCTGGACTCTTTCCGTCGAAGAGTTAGGCCGAGTTGCTGTTCCTGGGCAGGTTTCCTGGCTCTCGGGTTATCGCCCTTTCCTCCGCCTTCCCTTTCCGCAACTCGGAAAAGTGGCTGTCCGTCGGATGACGAACTACGAGGAACTGGCTCGCCGATCACAGTGGCGGGACCGCGGCCGATTCTCACGGCCTTCCCTTTTCCCCCGGTTTCTGCCGGGGCACCACAGGAACCAAAGTTTTCAAAGAACAATTACGACAACAGAAATTAACACCAGGTTGAAAGGCTGTCAAGAACGGTCCTTGCGAGACCGCTGACACCTCCGGCTTTCCCCTTCGCATTTCTGCCCAGAACGCCCAGGGAACGATTGGCGGCGGTCGGGGACATGTTGTGATCCCTCAATCGAGCAAGTTTACCGCCGCCGTGCGCCTGAAGTATTGGGAGAAACTCTGAGCTGTTCCGCTAGAGTCGCTTCAGACCTCGAACTACCGCCGTCAGCACTATGGCGCCGCCCACGGCCACCAGAATCGTGTAGATCATGCCGCCCTGGCCGACGAATCCGAGTTGCCGCATGACGAAGCCGCCAACAAGTGCTCCCACGATGCCCAGAATGATGTCCCCGATAACACCATATCCGGTTCCCTTCATGATCTTTCCGGTCAGCCAGCCTGCGATGAGCCCAACCACGATCCACCAGAGTATGTGCATAGTTTCCTCCTTTGAGCAGTCATCGGAACCGATGTGCGACCTTGCCCGCTCGCACTCGACCCCGTTTCCGTCTAGCCGGTCAACTGTCCAGACGCGCCTTGAATTATGCGTGATATTGGAGGCCTCGCCTCCCGATGAATGCAATTATACACCCTCGATTCGCGCAACGCTCGGCAGTAAGCAGCTTGGTGGCTTCGGGCGCCTGCAATCGGAGAAAAGGCGGCAATTTTTGACACCGCGGTACCCCTATGCGATAATCTGCATCTAAACCTCTGAGACTTTGCGGAGCGGAAAGGGAATATGCGTAAATTTGTCAACAAACTAGGGCTTGGGGTGGGTCTTGTCTTTGTGGGGGCCGCAACGCTCTTGGCGTTTCAGGAATCGAGTCCCACCACGGCGGGTAATCCGTCTGCGAACACGGCTGCCCCGGCTTCGGACCACGCCGAAGCTTATTACCACTTCATGCTGGCGCGGAGATACAAGGAGCTGGCGGGCGTTTACAACCGCGCCGATTATGTCGACCGGGCAATTGCGGAGTATAAGCTGGCAATCGCTGCCGACCCCGAGTCATTGTTCTTGCGGGTCGAGTTGGCCGAGCTTTACTGGCGCGTGCCGCGTGTGGGGGAAGCGGTCAAGGAAGCGGAAGATGTTTTAAAGACTGACCCTGACTATCCGGATGCTCACCGCCTGTTGGCGCGAATTTATTGGCACATGCTGGGGGACAACCAGACCGAAAAGGTCAACAAGGATGCCCTCGACAAGGCCATTGAACACATGGAAGCCCTGACCCGGCTCCAACCCTCGGACACGGATTCCTGGCAGGTTCTAGGTCGCCTCTACTCAATCAACAATCAGCCTCAAAAAGCCGAAGAAGCCTACAAGAAGGTCCTGAATGTAGACCCTGAATCCAAGGAAGGCCTGAGCAGCCTAGCACAGCTTGATTTTGAGCAAGGCGACTACGCGGGCGCGGCGGAATTGCTCAAGAAGATTCCGGAAGATGACATGGACACGCGGCTGCTTGGCATGCTGGCCTACTCGTATGCTGAAACGCGGGATTACGACTCCGCCGTGGCCGCCTACGAAAAGGCTATCGCTAAGGACCCTGAGAATCAGGAGCTTCACCGCGCTTACGCGCAGGCATTGCTGGGCATTGGCAACGCTCCGGGCGCACGCGCTGAATATGAGAAGATTTTGAAGGCGGACCCAGACGACGCGGCGACCTATTTGAAATTGTCGGAACTTGATCGCCAGGAGGGCCGCTACGACGAGGCCCGCAAGGACCTCGAACGCGCCAAGGCCCTTCAGTCTGACAAGTCGGGCAACCAGGAGATTTCCTATCAGCAAGCCCTACTCGAGGATGCGGTGGGAAATCTGGATAAGGCCGTCGAGCTTTTGCAAGGACTGGTCAAGGGCTCGGCGGAGCCTGGGGATAAGTATTCGCCTGCGGCGGCGAACAATCGCGCTCTCTTCCTTGAGAGACTGGGTTTGGTCTACCGCGAACAACGGAAGTATGACCTTGCCTTGCAAACCTTCAGGCAGATTGTGCCCTTGCAGGGGCAGATTGGGCGAGGCGAACAGCTTATCGTTGACACGCTGCGCATGAACCACCAATTGTCGCAGGCGGTTCCTGAACTGGATGCGGCGCTGCAGAAATCACCTGACGACCGGGAACTGCACATCCTCCGTGCCTATGTGGTGGGTGAGCTCGGGCGAGTCGACGAAGCGGTCAAGCAGCTTCAGGCACTGATGAACAATAAGCCGGCTGATCGCGAGCTTTACCTCTCCATTGCGCAGGTCTACATTCAGGCCAAACGGTTCGACGAGGCAGAACAGGTTGTCAACCAGGCGCTGGCGGCCAGCTCCAAGCCCGAGGAGCAGGAGTACTCGCGCTTCTTGCTGGGCTCCATTTATGAACGCCAGAAGAAGTACGACTTGGCCGAAGAGCAATTCAAGAAAGTCTTGGCCACCGACCCTTTGAATGCCTCGGCGGCGAATTATCTTGGCTACATGCTCGCGGACCGGGGAGTGCGCCTGGATGAGTCCGTCAAGTACATCCAGAAGGCTTTGCGCTTGGACCCCAACAACGGAGCTTACCTTGACAGCCTGGGCTGGGCCTACTATAAGATGGACCGCTGCGACTTGGCCCAGCCCCACCTCGAGAAGGCCGCGCGCCTGATGTCCGACGATCCGACCATTCTTGAACACCTCGGACATGTCTACCTGCGGCTGGGAAAAGATAGCCAGGCCGAACAGGAATGGGAGCGCGCTCTCAAGCAATGGCCCACGGCGGCTTCGAGCGACTTTGACGCTGACCAGGCAGCTAAGCTGCAAAAAGAGCTCGACGACTTGAAGGGCCGCCTGTCCAAGCAGCGTGCCGCCCAGAAGTAACACAAGCGCCGTGTACGGCTCTGCCGGCCCGACTGGTGTAAAGCCTCTGAAGTTGTGAGAATAATCAGTATGACAGACGGCCGGCAGAGAGCCAGTGGATTCTCCCACACTCTCGGCGGCAGCCGCCTCGCCGGTTCTACCAACTTGCCGAACTCCATTCGTCTCCGCGCCTTCGCAAAGATTAACCTGGGGCTGAAACTCCTGGCCAAACGCCCCGATGGCTATCACGAGATCCGCACCATTTACCAGACCATTGCGCTTCACGACCGGCTGGAGATTTCGCTCTCGGATAGGGAAGAAGGAATCCGCTTCGAGTGCGACGATCCGCAGATACCGCGTGGAAGCAAGAACCTTGCGTATCGGGCTTGCGCGTTGTGGCGGCGCGCAAGTGGTTATCGAGGCGGGGTGCGGGCCCGACTGGAAAAGTCGATTCCCACGGGTAGCGGTTTGGGAGGCGCCAGCAGCGATGCGGCGGCAACGCTGGAGGGCTTGGAACGGCTGACCGGATCGAACCTGCCGCAAAGCCGTCGCCTTGCTTTGGCCGCCGCATTGGGTTCGGACGTCCCCCTCTTTCTGCAGGGTGGACGGGTACTCGGGTGCGGGCGGGGCGAAGTCGTTTATCCGCTCTCCGACCTTCCGCCACGAAAATGTCTGGTCGTCTTTCCGGGATTCTCGATCTCCACCAAAGAGGCCTATCAGCAGGCGGGTTTGCGGTTGACAACTCAGACCAAACCCCGTAGCATTAAGGATGTCGGTGCGTGGCCACAATTTCCCTTGCTTAATTGGGGACCGGCCGAGAACGACTTCGAGCGAGTCGCTTTCGCAAGGTGGCCTGAGTTGGCGCGCTTGAAGCGGCAGCTCATCCGGGCCGGAGCCGAGATCGCGTCTTTGACGGGGAGTGGTTCCGCCGTCTATGCGCTCTTCGAGTCTGCCCGTGAGTTGCTCCACGCATCTAAGCTAATCCCCAAAGGATGGCTCATTTTCCGGACACGCACGTTGTCGCGAAGTGATTACTGGCGACTGCTTTGCGAGCGGTGAAAGGCGTAGCGGGCAGCCGGCCGGCGGCAGGGGATTGCGCGAGGGCAACCACATGGGCCGCACCGACGCTGTCTACTGTTGGGAGGTCGTCCAGTGGTAGGACACATGCCTTTGGAGCATGGAACCCTGGTTCGAATCCAGGCCTCCCAGCCAGTTTGGAAATTCGAAAATCGAAAATCGTATCTCGATCACATCCTAAATGTTCGGCTCTCGATTGTCGAATTGCGGTTTTGCCAAGGAAGTGACAGCCATGGACCCTGTTCAGCACAAGCTAAAGGTCTTTAGTGGTAATGCTCACCCGGCTCTGGCCAGGGAGATATGCGCTCATCTACGAGTGCCCCTCGGGGAAGCATACGTGGGGCGGTTTCCCGACGGAGAGGTCCGCCTTCAGATTCTCGAGAATGTCCGCGGGGCTGACGTCTTCGTTATTCAACCCACCTGCAACCCGGTGAACGACAACCTGATGGAATTGCTGGTGATGCTGGACGCGCTGCGGCGCGCTTCGGCCGAGCGCATAACGGCCGTGATTCCTTATTACGGTTACGCGCGTCAGGACCGCAAGGACCGCCCGCGGGTACCCATTTCGTCGAAACTGGTTGCCGACCTCTTGACTTCGGCGGGGACCGACCGAGTGTTGGCACTTGACCTGCACGCCGGGCAGATTCAGGGCTTCTTCAACATTCCCGTGGACCACCTCTACGCTACGCCGGTCACAGTGCGTTATTTTCGAAAGCTGAAGCTGGCTGACCCGGTGGTGGTTTCTCCCGACCCGGGCGGAGTGGAAAGAGCCCGAGCCTTTGCCAAGCGGCTCAGCGCGCCTCTGGCGATCATCGACAAGCGTCGTGAGGACGCCAACGTCGTGGAAATGTTCAACGTAGTCGGCGAGGTTGAGGGCAAGACCTGTCTCATCGTCGATGACATGATTGATACCGCGGGCACCCTGGCGAAAAGCGCCGAGGCGCTGACCAGGAAGGGCGCCGCCAAGGTCTATGCGTGTTGCTCGCATGGCGTGTTCGCGGAAAATGCCGTCGCCAAGATTTGCGCGGCCCCAATCGAACAGGTCGTGACGACCGATTCCATACCGCTTCCGCCCGCGGCCAGGGGATGCGAGAAGATCCAAGTGCTGAGTGTGGGCAAATTGCTGGCGCAAGCAATTCGTTCCATTCACGAAGAGACTTCGGTCAGCAAGCTCTTCATCTGAACGAGTAAAGGGCCGGTGTCTGGGCGCCATTGAAGACTACGTCATTCCCGCGAAAGCGGGAAACCAACTTGTCCCGGTCCTATGGACCCCCGCTTGGGCGGGGGTGACAAGTGGTTTTGAGGAGTAGAATGTTATGACTCAGGTTCAAGCAGTGGAAGTCGATGCGCGGCAGGAGTTCGGCAAGAATGCTGCCCGGCGCTTACGGCGGGCGGGGCGAATCCCTGCCGTGGTTTATGGGGGCGGAGGGCCTTCCATTCCGGTGGAGGTGGATCCGAAGGCGATTCTCCAGATTCTCCACTCCGAATCCGGCCACAATGCCATCTTCACACTCGAGATTCGGGGCAAAGCTCCCGCTCGAGTCATGATTCGCGAGTGGCAAACTGAGCCGGTCGACGGCCATCTTCTGCACGTTGACTTAGTGCGGATTGCCCGCGATGCAAAACTCAAACTTCAGGTTCCGATTCAGATCACCGGAGAGCCCGTGGGCGTGAAGGTGCAAGGCGGGATCTTCGAGTTTGTACTCCGGGAAGTGGAGGTGGAATGCCTTCCTGACGATATTCCGGAACACTTCGTCGCCGACGTAAGCGGACTGGAGTTGGGCAAGAACCTTCGCGTTTCAGACCTGCCGGTGGATCCGAAAGTCAAGATCTTGACGGATCCCACGCGCGTGGTCGCTCATGTGGTCGAGTTGAGGGCGGAAGAAGAAGTGAAGCCTGCCGGCGAGGAAGTTGCGGCTGCTCCGGCCGAGCCCGAGGTCATCCGCAAGGGCAAGGGCGAAGCGGAAGAAGGCGAAGAAGCAGCGCCCGAAGGCAAGGAAGGGAAGGAAACCAAGGAAGCCAAAGAAGGCAAGAAGGAGAGCAAGAAAGAAGGCAAGAAGGAAAGCAAATAGGCTTCCGGAAATTCGAATTAGATTTCAAATTTCAGGTTTCAAATTTCAGATCTCATATCTGATCTTCCGTTTTCAAATCTCAGATTTGGAATTTGAAATTTCGTTGTAGGCGCAATGAAGAAGATGATCGTGGGCTTAGGAAACCCCGGCGCCGAATACCAGCAGACGCCCCACAACCTGGGTTTTATGGCTGTGGACCTCCTGGCCCGGGAATGTGGCTTGGAGTTGGCGCATCGCGAAGCTCAAGCGCTGACGGCTGCGGCGCGCCTGGAGGGCCAGGAGGTTCTTCTGGCCAAGCCACAGACCTACATGAATCTGAGCGGTATGGCCGTGGCCAGGCTGTTAGAGAAATACGGCCTCGAGGTCAGCGATCTCATTGTCGTTGTGGACGATGCGGCACTCCCCTTGGGCAGTTTGCGCATTCGGCCACGAGGCAGCGCGGGCGGTCACAACGGACTGAAGTCCATCATGGGCGCGCTCAATTCCAGCGAGTTCGTGCGCGTTCGTATGGGCGTCGGCTCGGAGCAGCCCATCGGTGACATGGTGTCGTACGTGCTGGGGCGTTTCCGCCGGTCGGAGCTGGAAACCGTGTCTCAAATGCTCGGCCAGGCCTGTGAAGCCGTGCGCGTCATTCTGCGAGAAGGTTCTCAAAAGGCGATGAACCGCTTTAACCGGCGGGTTTCACCGCAACCATCGTGAGGTTCCATGCGTAATTACGAGATTATTTTCATTGTCCGGCCCGACGCCACCGAAGAGGACGTCGAGAAACTAATTTCCCAAATGGAAGGCGTGGTGACGGGGACGGGCGGCAAGCTGGAAAAAGTTGAGAAGATGGGCCGCCGCCGGCTCGCCTATCGTGTGGCGAAGCAACGGGAGGGTATCTATGTTCTCTTCCGGCTGCAAGGTTCCGGCGATACCGTCAAAGAGTTTGAGCGCCGCTTGAAGGTGATCGACACGGTGATCAAATTCATGACGGTGCGGATTGACGAAGACTTGGAGCGCGCCGAGAAATTCAAGGCGCTGCGCTCAAAACAGGAGTCGAAGAAGCGGCGTTCCAAGCCGGCTGCGGCTCCGGCGCCACAGCAAGCTGCGGAAGCACCCCCAGCGTGATGAATTCGTTCTCGCGGCGCCGTCATGTTGGGGCGCGCGGAGGCGCGGGTTGTTCTCGCCCCACGGACGGCTGCAAGGACCGGATTTCCTCACACCTACTGAAGGAGTAGATCAATATGCCAGTACCTCGAAACAATCCCGGAGACCCGGAGCGCCCGCAAGGCAGGCGGGAGGGCGGACCTCCAGGCCCCAAGAAGCAGTTCTTCCGGCGGCGCAAGGTGTGCAAGTTCTGCGAGGAAGCGATTGACGTCATCGACTACAAAGACGCCCGCCTGGTGGGCGGATTTATTTCCGAACGAGGCAAGATTCTCCCTCGCCGCCTTACGGGTACGTGCTCAACCCACCAACGCTCTTTGAGCTTGGCAATCAAGCGCGCGCGCAACATCGCGTTGTTGCCGTTTTCGACCGGCGTCTAAAAAACAGGTGCTAGGGGCTAGGACCTGGGAACCTTGTGAAGCTCCGGCCCTAACCCCTAGCCGCTAGTCCCCGGCCCCAGAAGGAGTGAACGATGGATGTAATTTTGCTCGAGAATATTGACAAGCTTGGATCAAGAGGGCAGGTGGTGAAAGTCGCTGACGGTTATGGGCGCAACTATCTTCTGCCCAAGAAGATGGCAGTCGCGGCTAATCCCCAGAACCGTAAGTGGATGGAGCAGCAGCGCATCCGGTTTCTTAAGCTGGAAGCGAAGGAACGGGGCGATGCGCAGGACCTTGCGACCCTGCTTCAGGGTGTCAGCGTAACCCTGACTCGAAAATCCGGCGAAAAGGGAACGCTCTTTGGTTCGGTCACCGCCATCGACATCGCCGAGAAACTGGCGGCCCAAGGCTACGTCATCGACAAGCGCAAGATCGCTCTCACAACACCGCTGAAAGTCTTAGGTGAATACGATGTCCCGATCAAACTCCACCGGGACGTAACCGCTTTCGTCAAAGTGAGGGTGGAAGGTGAAGGAGAGCTAAAGGCTCAACCCGCACCTGAAGCCCCAGCGCCGGCGCCCGCGCCCGCACCCGCTAAGGAAGCAGAGCCGGCTGCCCAGTAGCTTCGGAATATACTGGAGGTGCGGGAAGAATCAACCGGCTGTCATCCTGAGCGAAGCGAAGGATCTCCGCAGTTTCTTATCGGCCAGATCTGCGAACAACTGCAGGGATCCTTCGCTTCGCTCAGGATGACACATTCAGAATTTTCTCTCCCCCCCGCAGCCTTCCCCGTCTGCTATAATTCCTTCTGCGATTATTTCTCTGACAATCCAGGAACACTTTCCTTCCATGCCTAGCAATGCCGACCAGGAACGAGTAGTACCTCAAAATCTGGAAGCGGAACGGGCCGTGCTCGGCTCCATACTTCTAGATAATTCGGCCCTCAATCTTGCTTTAGAAGGAGTCGGAAAGGACGACTTCTTCTCGGAAGCGCACCGCATTACTTTCGATAAAATGATCGCCATCTCGGAGAGGAACCGCACCATCGATCTGGTAACGCTCTCCGAGGAACTCTCCAAAGACGGGCAGATCGAGAAGGCCGGGGGGGCCGCTTACCTTGCTGCGCTCACCGATGGCGTGCCGGTCGGAACCTCCGTTGCGGTTTCCGAGTACTCCCGCATTGTCCGGGAGAAATCAATCCTCCGCCGTCTTATCAATGCCTCGCACAACGTGATTTCCCGTTGTCTGGAGGGAACTGACGACCCCGATATCCTGATTGACCTGGCTCAAAGCCAGGTGTTCGAGATCGCGGAGCAGAAAGTCCAATCGGGCTTCGCCAACATCAGCGACATTGTGCGGTCGAGTTTTGGGAGCATCGAGAGCCTCATGGAGCGGGGCCAGCGCGTGACCGGCGTTGAAACCGGCATCGTCGACCTCGACAACATGACCTCGGGACTCCAACCCGGTGAACTGGTCGTGGTGGCCGCCCGCCCGTCCCTCGGCAAGACCGCCCTAGCGCTCAACATCGGAGCCCATGCCGCCATCAAGAATAAGAAGACGGTGGGACTCTTCTCGCTTGAAATGAGCAAGGAATCGTTGGTCATCCGTCTCTTGTGTTCGGAAGCGGAAGCCGACAGCCACAGGCTCCGAAGCGGGTTCGCGAGTCGCGAAGAATGGAAGAGATTGACCCTTGCGTTGGGCCGCCTCGCTGAAGCTCCACTTTTGATCGAAGACACGCCCGCCTTGAGCATCATGCAGATTCGCACCAAAGCGCGCCGCCTGAAAATGGAAAAGGGCCTGGACCTGGTCATTGTGGATTACCTTCAGCTCGTGTCAGGCCAGGGCCGCTTCGAGAATCGCACCCAAGAGGTCAGCTACATTTCTCGCGGTTTGAAGAGCATCGCCAAGGAATTAAAGGTTCCGGTTCTGGCACTTTCACAACTGAGCCGCGCCCCCGAGCAGCGCCCTGGGCACGGGCGGCCTCAGTTGTCGGACCTTCGTGAATCCGGATCGATCGAACAGGACGCCGACGTGGTCATCTTCATCTACCGGGAGCGCAAGCCGGCGGAGGAAGGCGAAGTGGACGGTGAGGCGGAGCGGCGTGGAATTGAGATGAAATTGATCGTCGGCAAGCAGCGCAACGGCCCCACCGGCGACGTTCCCGTCGTTTTCATGAGACCGTACGCCAAATTTGCAAACCTGATCCACGATCAGAGCTCGAACAACGAATAAGAGAGGCAGAACCGCAATCTAGCAAAAGATTCACCACAGAGGGCACAGAGAACACAGAGGAAAATCGGAAGTTTCTTCTCTCTGTTCTCTGTGCCCTCTGTGGTGAATCCTTCCGGAACAACCGTGAACCTTCCCGCCGACAAACTGCTCCGTCCCACATGGGTCGAGATCTCGCTCTCCAGATTGCGCCGCAACTATGAACGCATCAGGCAATTGGCCGGCCCGCGCAAAGTGATGGCGGTGGTCAAAGCGGATGCCTATGGGCACGGTGCGGTCGCGGTGGCGAACTGCCTTGGCCAGTGCGGTGCGGACTGGTTCGGGGTCGCGAGCGTTGAAGAAGCCCTGGAACTGCGCGCCGTGGGCATCCAGCAGCCAATTCTGCTGCTGGGCGGCCTCTACATGAGCGACCCGGCGGATTTGGTGAAGTTTCATCTCACCCCTACGCTTTCCTCGACGGCACGCCTCGACACCTACGCCGAGTGCGCTCAGCGCTACAGCCGGCCCATCGAATTCCATCTCAAAGTGGATACGGGATTGGGGCGGCTGGGAGTGCCGCCCGACCGGCTGGCGGCTTTCCTCGAGCATTACCTCTCGCTCGAGGGGGTGCGCTTAACCGGCCTGCTCACGCACCTTGCTTCCGCCGAGGATTTGGTGGCCACCCATACGGAACTGCAAGCCGAGCGATTCCGCACCGCCCTTGCACAGCTCAAGGCGGCGGGAATCGAACCGGAATGGGTGCATGTTTCAAACAGCGGCGCGTTGCTCTCTCGGCGCGAGTTTCCCGAAAACATGATTCGCATCGGAGGCTTGCTTTACGGTTACTGCATGCCGCTGGTGCTGCCGCCGGACAAACAAATTCCGGACCTTCCCGAGTTTGAGCCGGTGCTCACCTTCAAATCCCGAGTTGTCTACCTGAAGGACGTCCCGACCGGCACGCCCCTGGGGTACGGCGAGGCTTTCTACACGCGGCGCCCGTCGCGCGTTGCCACCGTGCCGGTGGGTTACGCGGATGGCCTCAGCCGCGCGCTCTCCAATCGCGGCCACGCCATCGTGGGCGGCAAATTGGCGCGCCTGGTCGGCAACATCAGCATGGACCTCTCACTTCTGGATGTGACCGACATCCCCGGCGTCAACGTCGGCGACGAGGTCATGCTGCTCGGCCAATCGCCGCAGGCCTCGGTTTCCGCCCTCGACATCGCCCAGATGCTGGACACCGTCCCCTATGAGGTCCTCTGCCTGATCGGCAAGCGTGTGCCGCGGTTGTATGGAGAGTAGGGAGGGTACGCCATGGAGTGCCGCTACGTCCTGTTTAGCTTTCTGGCCTTTGATTATCTGGGTCTTGTGCGCGCCCTTCAGCGTATGCACGAGGAATCCGTCCGCGCCTTCCAGCCAGACTTCGGCCAGAACGTAATCCGTCACGTATTCCGTATAAGACGGCGCGAAATTCCCCACCACATCGAAGACCAACTGGGGCTCTGCGAGAGGCGGGCTAGGCTGCGCCAGCCGCTTCGTGAAGGGAACCTGGAATTCCTTGCCAGTCGTTTCCTGCCGCAGCGTAAGCTGATTGTTGTCCTTCGGGCCGACTTGGTATACGCCGGCGGGAAGGCTCTTGCCCCCGGCCTGGAAGGTGAAAGGGATTTTAAAAGTGCCCTGGGCGAATGCGTTCGCTGCTCCCAAGACGAGAGCCAATGCCGTTGCCGCGCAAAGTGCCAAACGCTTCATATGAAACCTCCTTTCGTGGAGGACGAATACACAGCCGTCTCCCTTGGGAAGATAAATCGCAAATTCAGCCCTCTCCCCACGGGAGAGGGCTCTTTGTCCATCTACACGAACCACTTCTCCATGGACTGGTTGCGCGACGCCTGCGTAGACGGCACGCCATTCTTCACTGCCTCTTCCATGCCCTTGATGAACGTATCGATTTCCTCGAGCGTTGTGTAAATGTTCGGAGACACCCGCAGGGCCTGGTAATCGAATACCTGGTTGGGCGGGGCTCCGCCCACCAGCGGTACGACGATGATCCGGTATTTGTCCATCAGGAACTTCGCGAGATCGCGGACATCGATTCCCTCGATGTTCACGGCCGCCACGCCCCAAGCCTGCGGCGGTTCACTGAAATCCGTCAGCACCTTGACGCGCGGATACGCCTTGAGGGCGTTGATCCAGCGCAAGTTCAGATAGCGCAGTCGCGCCGCTTTCCGCTCCGTGCCGATCGCCTGATGGTAAGCCAGAGCTTCACCGAGCGCCGCCCTGATGGCCCAGGGGTGTGTCCCGATGGCCTCGAACTTTCGGATGTCGTCGTCCTGCTGTTCGGGCGCAGCCTGCAGGGGCCAGAATCTCGGAATCGTCTCTTTGCGAACATACAGGCAGCCGTTGCCGATTGGCGCCAGCAGCCATTTGTGCAGGCTGACGCCGTACGCGTCGCACTCGAGTTCCCTCAGCTTGAAGGGGAAATGTCCCAGAGCGTGGGCACCGTCGACGATCGTCACGATCCCCTTCGAGCGCGCCAGGCGCGAAATCCGCGCTACGGGAAACATCTGCGCCGTCAAGTTGGTGACGTGGCAGAAGTGGAATACTCTCGTGTTCGGCGTGATGGCCTTCTCGAACCGCTGGTAGAGATCGTCGCCCGTTGTGGGGACGGGGAATTGCAGGCGGGTCACTTTGATGTTTTCCCGCCGCATGCGCTGGTCCCACGTCGTCAGCATACGGGGATAATCCTGTTCGGTCGTGACCACTTCGTCGTCGGCTTTAAGGTCGATTCCGTTTTGCGCGATTTGCAGCGACTCGCTCGCGCCGCGCGTCAGGGCCATCTCCTCCGGGTCGCATCCAAACTCCTCGGCCATGCGCAGCCGGATGGTCTCGATGCGGCCCGCAATCGGCCCCTGATAAAAGATGGGCGACATGTTGATCATGTCCATATATCGCCATTCCGCCTCGAGCGCCACGCGGGGAGTCGGGCAGGTAAAGCCGTTGTTCAGGTTGATGATGGTGCGGTCCAACTTGAAATCCAATTGGATCTCCCGCCAGTAGAACTCGTCTTTCGCAACCTCCGCGGGCGGGTGGTCTGCAACCGATTGGGATGCCGCCAGCAGGCGCTCGAGCCGCATTACTTTGGCCGCAGACGCAACCGTTCCGGCGGTTCCGGCGGCGCGCAGAAATGATCTTCGACTCCACGAATTAGCTCTCATTGAGATCTCCTTGGTCTTGGGGCGTTCATTTTGCGGTTCACATTATATGGGAGTGGGCACGCGAGTCAAGGCAGTCGAGAGTCGAAAGTCGAAAGTCAAGAGTTCAAAGGCCGAAAAGACGCTGTCTCGAAGGTCTAAGCCTACTCGACTTTCGACTCTTGACTTTCGACTCTTGACTTTCGACTGCTTCTCAGATAAAGAACCAGCAACCCCCCCGCCGCTCCCGAACACGCGAACTTTGCTGCCACCGGCAGGCCGGACGGAGAAAAGAATCCCTCCAGCACGCCTGCCAACACTAAGAGCGGGATAATTCCTAATGCTAGGCGAACCCCCTGCCCTCCGTAGAGAGCAACGGACTCGCGGCGCGGCAATTCGCCGGGAAAGAGCAGGCCGCGGCCCAGCAGCAGGCCCCCAGCGCCTGCAATAAACACCGCCGGCAATTCCAGAATTCCGTGCGGCGCGACAAACGACCAAAGCTGCAAGCTCATCCCCGCCTGCCAACATGCCGCACCGATGACCCCCAGCATCACGCCGTTCATCGCCAGCAGATAAACCGTGCCGACACCGGCGATTATTCCGGCAGCGAACATCGTGAAGGAAACGGTTAGGTTGTTGGTCATGATGGCGCTCGAGGCCAGCGGTTCGATGGTGACGACGGAGTGCGTCCACATCTCCCGCCGGTCAATTGTGGCGCTCATTTCGGGACCGAGGAAGACGCGCTGCAACGCAGGGTCCGCGAGTGTGGCCAAAAACCCCGCTATTGCCCCGGCGATAAACAGCATGAATGCCAGAGCCGTGTATTTCCACGTCTCGCGGAAGAGGCGGGGAAACTCGCGGCCATAGAAACCCAGGATGGAGCGCGGCCGCACCGTGCGGCCCATGTAGATGAGGTTGTGGGCGCGGGCCAGAAGCTGATTGAGGTACCCGGCCCAGGGCCGGCTTAAAGGGTCTTCGCGCACCGCGGCCAAATCCGCGGCAATCTGGCGGTAGAGCAAGCCCAGTTCGCTCAGCTCCGCATAGGACAGAACACCCAAGCCTCGGCGCCCGGCCTTCTCAATGATCAATGCCAGGCGATCCCAGTACGGCTTGCGTTTTTCGATCCAGCGTGAGCTAATCATTGGGTTGGAAACTGGAAAATAGAAACTGGAAACTCGAAAGTAGCGTAGCGTAACCAAAGTTCATGGCATAAGTCAGCGCCGACACGTCGGGGCGACATAGTTTAGCCTGCCGCGTGAGAAAGTGTGAAGATAAGCGCAGTCTGTCATCCTGAGCGAAGCGAAGGATCTCTGCAGTTGTTCTTAAGGCGTCCAACAATAAGAAACTGCCGGGATTCTTCGCTTCGCTCAGAATGACAGACATGATTGCCAATTATCCATTTTCCAGTTTCCATTTTCCAGTTTCGAGTTTCGAGTCTCTATGGATAACCTGGTTATTGAGACACCCGAACAGATTCCTCTCGAATTCCCATTGGCGGGAATCGGCAGTCGATTTCTGGCGCTGGCTTTAGACACAGCGCTTCAGATTATCGGTTGGGCGATCTTGGGTGGAAGCGTCTACGCCGCAGGGTTGAGAGGGCTGCACAAGCCCGTGCGAGGCGTCTGGGCCGCGGCCCTTGCTGCGCTACTCCTGTTCCTCCTCCAATCCGGGTACTTTGCGATCTTCGAAGCAATCTGGAACGGCCAGACCCCTGGCAAGCGCCTGATGAACCTGCGTGTCATCGAGGAATCCGGCCGGCCGATCACGGTGTATGAAGCGGTGGCGCGCAACCTGCTTCGTATCATTGACAGTATTCCAGTCCTGTATGGGGTAGCCATCATCAGCGCCCTGCTCAGCGCCAAGAGCCAGCGCCTGGGCGATTACGTGGCGGGGACGGTGGTAGTCCATGAAAAAGCTCCTGTGTTGGATGGCGGGCTGCGATGGGAATCACCGGTTCCTTCAGGCGGGGCGCGATTCGACGTTTTGCACCTCACGCCGGGAGAGTTCCAGTTGGTGGAAGCGTTCCTCCTGCGCCGCAAAGAACTCGCCGAAGTTGTCCGGCGCGACGCGGCGCGAAAGATCGTGCAGCGCATCTCCGGGCGCCTTGACCTGACCGCACAAGACGCGCAGGAACCTGAAAAACTTCTCGAAACACTCGCCCTCGCGTACCGCGCCCGCGCCCGCTACGGTTAGCACTACCGGTCAGTCAGTGTCTTTTTACACCTTCAACGCCAACTACTCCCGGACGCCCACATACCACAAGCTTGCGAGCGCCATTTCTCGCAGCGAGTAGAGCGTGAGGAGATAGGAATCGGCTTCGATGGGACTGTCGGGATCCGGTGAGGCATAAGCGGTGACACCCAGCGCGCGGAACATCAGTTTGATTCGGTAAAGATGGAAGCCGTCGCTCACGGCGATGCAGGTGTGCATTTGGCGCTGGCGCAGCAGCAGGGCTACGGTCTTGACGCTGTCATAAGTGGTCAGGCTCCGGGTGTCCGCCAGGATTTTGGCTTCCGCCACGCCGCGTTGGATCAGGTAATCCCGCCCCACGCCGGCCTCAGTGAATTGGCGGTCGCCGCCGCTGCCGCCGGTCGTGATCGCCAGGGGCGCGAGGCCGTGCTCCTCGAGGTTGAAGCCATGATCGAGCCGGGCCTTGAGAACAGGCGAGGGTGCGCCGTTATATTCGGCCGCGCCGAAGACCACGATCGCATCAGCAGGCGCGGCTTCGTCTCGCGCCGCCTGCTCGCGGATAGCCCGATAGAGCGATCTCTCAGCGTAGGCTAGAGCAAGCGCCGCCAGCAGCAGGATACCGAGAACTCCATGGCGAACACGCAAGTGAATCAGCCCAGAAACTCCTTCAATTCGGACTCCGGCACTCCGCCGGGTCGCAGGATGCGCACACGTTCGCCCGTCAAGTCGAGCACCGTTGAGGCCAGCTCTCCTTGGGTGGGACCTCCATCCAGGATCAAGGGCAGAAGATCGCCGATCTGCCGATTCACCTCTTCTGCGGTGGAACATGCGGGCAGTTCCGAAAGGTTGGCGCTGGTTCCCGTCAAAGGCCGCCCCGAAGCTTCAATCAAGGCTGTCGCCAAGAGCGCGTGCGGCCAGCGAAGGCCCACTTTGCCGGTGTTGGCCGTGACCTTCAGCGGGATCTGGCGAGAGGCGGGAACCACCAAAGTCAGGGGGCCCGGCCAGAACTTCTTTGCCAGGGTGAAGAAAAGCTGAGGCGGGTCGCGAGTCAGATCCGCCGCTTGATCGATTGACGCCACCAACAGGGGAAGAGGCCGGTCCGCGGTGCGGCGCTTGATTCGGAACACCTCGCTCACCGCGGCCAGATTGAAAGGATCAGCGCCCAAACCGTAAAACGTGTCGGTTGGAAAGGCCACAACCTTGCCCGAAATGATTATGCGAACCGCGTATTCCAACAGGAATCCCAGTCGTGCTTGGTCTACTTTAATCAGTTCAGCCATCTGCTTTACCGTGTGTGCCGCGACCTGACAAGGGCTCGCGGCTGACCGTAACATAAGCTGCTCAAAGGGTCAAGGCCCGCTGAGGGTTTGATCTTCCCAAAATATCCTTGACTTGTCCCCCTTCCATCGGTCAGAATGACTGCAGTACTGTAGTTATTGCGATTTCATCATTTCAACTTGAAATGGGGGTGTTGATCGTTTGGCTGAAGTAAGACTTCAGGACGGAGAGTCCTTGGAAAACGCGCTTCGCCGCTTCAAGCGAAAGGTGCAACAGGAAGACATCATAAAAGAGATCAAACGACATTCGTTTTACTTAAAACCTGGTGAGAAGAAGCGAGTCAAAGCGGCCTTAGCTCGCAAGCGAGCACGCAAGAAGGCCAGGCACGAACAGGACTAGGGATTCAGAAGCAGCGCGATAAGGGGAACGACACAAGCCTCGCGGCGTCGGGCCCTTGCTTTGTTCCTAGCGGGTGGGGCCCTGTTCGAGCGGAGGAGTGCGCCGATGGACTACCGGGACAGGGTCCTGAAGTGTATGGACTGCGGGTCGGAGTTTGTCTTCACATCCGGGGAGCAGCTCTTCTACGCCGACAAGGGCTTCAAGAATGAACCCAAGCGCTGCCGCACCTGCAAGGCGAAGCGGAGTCAATCCCTGAACGGCCAGACCCACCATCGGGTGGAAACCACGACCACCTGCACTCAATGTGGTAAGGAAACGACCGTTCCATTTAAGCCGACTCAGGGCCGGCCAGTGTATTGCCGGGAGTGTTTCCAGCAACGGCGGGTTTCCCCCAGCCCCGCCTGATTCCACGTTCCATACTTCCCGCCTGGCAACCTCGGGGTAAAGTGTGCAATCCTATAAGTCAGTTTGGGATAGCGATGGTGGTCCCGCATCAGTGAGGCCGCCGCAGGGCACTGCAGCGCCGCTGTCCGATCTCCGAATATGGCCACGTTCCAAATTCTCAATTTCGGATGCCGCGCGAGCCAGGCCGACGGTGCTGCGATCAAGAAGCAGTTGCTTGAATCGGGGCTTCAAGAGGTAAAGGACGTCGCCGCGAGCGAGGTGGCGATTCTGAACACCTGCACCGTGACCGGCAGGGCGGATGCCGAGGTTCGGCAACTGGTCCGGCGCATCCACCGGGCAAACCCGCGCTGCCGGATTCTGATAACCGGCTGCTACGCGCAGCGTTCGCCTTCCGAAATCGCTCAGTTGGGCGGTGTCACCTGGGTAGTCGGAAATTCCCACAAGCATGTTGTTGCGAACCTGATCAGTTCGAACTTGCGCCAGGAGTCAGGAGTCGGAACTCAGAAGTCAGGAGTCAGGAATCAGAAGTCAGAAGCAGAAGGACAAACAGAACTTGTGCAGATTCGGCAACTCGAAGCCATCCGAACGATTTCCGATTCGCCCGCCGACTGCTTTCCCGCTCCAACCGCGCGGCCAGGGGCTCTTCAACAACCCCTGGTCCTGGTGGGAGAAATCAGCGAGGAATTCCATTATGCTCCCGTATTTCCTGACGACCGCACACGTCCAACGCTCAAGGTTCAGGATGGGTGCAACGCGCGGTGCTCCTTTTGCGTGATTCCCTTCGTCCGTGGGCGCAGCCGCAGCCTGGCGCCCGCGAAAGTGCTCGAGCAAGTCCGCGAACTGGAAAGGAGCGGCTACAAAGAGATCGTTCTCTCCGGGATTAACCTGGGAAGCTATGGGCGCGACCTTGACCGCCGCATTACCTTTCTGAGTCTCCTCGAAAGACTGCTGAACGAGACTGCCATCGCTCGCCTCCGCATAAGCTCGATTGAACCGATGGACGTTACTCCCTCGCTCATCAAGTTGGCCGCCGGCAAGGCACGTTTGGCGCAGCACTTCCACATCCCGTTGCAGAGCGGGTGCAGCAGGATCCTCCGCCTCATGAACAGAAGGTATTGGCCCTCACAATATGCCGAGCGCATTCTCGCCATTCGCGAGCAAATCCCCAATGCCGGCATCGGCGCGGACGTGATGGTGGGCTTCCCAGGCGAGACAGACCCGGACCACGCCGCCAGCGCCGCATTCATCGAATCGCTGCCTTTCACCTATCTGCACATCTTTCCGTATTCGGCGCGGCCGCAAACGCCCGCTGCGGCCGCATCCCAGCAGGTGAACGGCCGGGTGGCCCACGAGCGTGCCAATGAGATCCGCGCCCTGCTCGCTCGCAAGCGGCATGCCTTCCTTCAGGCGCAAGTCGGCTGCACGCTCTCCGCGCTCACACTGGATGAATCACAAGGTGGTGAGCGCGTGTCGCTCAGCAGTAATTATTTGAAGATTGTCCTCGCCGGCTCAAACCTTCTGCCCAACACCTTGGTCGATGTCCAAATAGGGCGGGTTCATGAGGGTCTGCTCTTTGGATTCGCCGATCAACGTTGAATCGCCGCTGGACAGACGGAGCAGAATTGCTCAGAATATTCTCTGGCAACCAGGCCTGCTGATCAGCAGTGCAGCGCAAGCGGGACGGTGAAACTTGAGCATTTCGGAAACTCCAGCGGCGGACGGCACCCCCATCAGCGAGTACATCCTGGGAAATTTCGTGCCGCTTTCCCATTTGGCCCACGGCTGGGAAATACACTCCATGATCACGCTGACCCCCGCCGAGGATCGCACGATGGTGCGAGAACCGGCGCAAGCGGTGCCGGCGAAGATCGCGGAGCGGATCGGCCCCCTTCGAATTCTGATAGTCCCTTATATCGCTTGCATGGAGTCAGGGGATGTCATCTGCACCGCAAAGCCGCAAGGGGAATCCCACACCGCCGCGTGGGTCGAGACCAGTGCAAGAACCAATCTCATTCTCACTTGCCGGGAAGTTGACGCCCACGATACGGGATTCGAGTTCCTGGCCAGCGTCGCCGAATTGCTGCGGCCGCGTCTGACCGTTTCGGAATTCGCCGCCTATGATGAACTCCTGGAAGAAGAACTTCGCCACGGAGTGCGCGGCGAGATCGATGAGGAATCTCTGACGGCCAAGCAGGCACTTCTGGCCATTCGTCCCTGGCGCCGCAGCCGGCTTCAGTACGAGCCCTACCGAGACGTCTCCCTGGTGAGCACCCTTGCTGAATACATGCACGGATTGTGGCATGACGTTCAGATCCGAGTTGGACCTCAACACCTGCCCCTCCAGCAGTTGCGCCGCCGCATGACCCTAATGGTCAAACTTTTCCCGCCTAACCCCGGCTATGCCGTATTCGCGAAGGATTTAGAAGAGGAACCAGCAGGGGAAGCGGGAGATGAGAAATCAGAAACTAGAAATTAGAAACTGGAAAGTGGTAAGTTCTCTCTAGCGGCTCTCTGCCAAGCGCACGCGGATATCGACGGCGCGAAAATCCTCGCCATCAGGAAAAACCATCAGAGGGTTGATGTCCATCTCGGCGAGTTGGGGCAAATCTTCGACGAGTTGGGAGAAGCGCTCTAGGATTTCCGTCAGCTTTTCCAAGTCGACAGCGGGCTCGCCGCGCACTCCTTCGAGAAGGCGGCTGCCACGGATCTGACGGATCATCTCCCGCGCCTCGAGATCGGTGATCGGCGGCACGCGAAAGACAACATCCTTGAAAGTCTCCACGTAGATGCCTCCCAAGCCGAACATTACCAGCGGCCCGAATTTGGGGTCGTGCGTCATGCCCACAATGACCTCGCGCCCGCCGCGCACATACTCCTGCACCAGAAAGCCCAAATGATCCTCGGGGACAGCCGAGGGCGGGAGACGCCGCTTCACTTCGTCCGTCATTTTCTGAGCGGCGTCTATCAACTCCTCCGGCGTATGAATATCCAGCCTCACGCCGCCCGCCTCTGTCTTGTGCACGAGGCCGGGTGCAACGGCTTTCAACACGACTGGGTAGCGCACCTGTTGCGCAACTCCACCAAGCTCTTTTATGTCCGTTGCGAACGTCGATCGAGCCGCGCAAATGCCATAGCACTCGACAAGCCTTTGTGCTTCCAGGGGAGTCAATTCGGAACGCCCTTGGCGGCCGACCTCGTTGAGCAACTCCATGGCCGCCTCGCGATCCATGTCGAAACTCCGAACCTTGCCGAGAGGCTTCTCGCGCCACTGCCGATGGCGGTCCAGCGCAGCCAAAGCGTGCACCGCCGACTCGGGGAACAAGTAGATCGCCATGTGGCCTGGATGCTTCTCGTTCAGCTTCTGAAAGAATTCGTCGGGGGCCATGAACACGCCGAAGATCGGCTTGTCACACTTTTTTCGCACCGCCTCGAGGCCTTCGACGATTTCCATCGCATCGATCATCATCGGAGGAACAAACACCACCAGGAGCGAATCAATCCCTTCGTCCTCGAGGAGTATCTGTGCGCAAGCATCATATTTGCTGCGGTCGGATCGAGGAGTCATGTCGATGGGGTTCTGCACGATCGCCTCGGGCGGCAAAAGGCGGCGAAGCTCCTGGCAAGTCCTCGGGGAAAGCTCACCAATCCGCAGTCCAAGATTGACGGCCCGATCCGTAGCCATGATCGCTGGGCCGCCCGCATTGGTCAAAATCCCCAGGCGGTTGCCGCGCGGCAGCGGGTTCTTCGAAAAACCCATAGCCAAGTCGAAAAGCTCTTCCACGGTGTTCACCCGGATAACTCCGGATTGTTCCAGAAGCGCGTCCGCAGCGAGGTCGAGACCCTGGAGCGCCGAAAGCGCTCCGGTGTGTGACATGGCTGCCTTTGCTCCCGCCGCGGTCCGGCCCGACTTGACCGCCAGGATGGGCTTCCGTTTCGAGATTCGGCGAGCGATCTGCATAAAGCTCTTGATATCGCCGATCGACTCCAGGTACATCAGGATGAGGTCCGTGTTGGGATCGTCTTCCCAGTAACGCAGCAGCTCATTGGGCGAGACATCAGTTCGGTTGCCCAGGCTTACAAAGTAGGAGAAGCCGAGGTCGAGCTGATGGGCGATGTTCAGGATGGCGACTCCCAGCGCTCCGCTCTGCGACATGAACGCGATCCGCCCGGAAAGCGGAAGCGTGGGCGCAAACGTGCAGTCCATGTGAACCGCCGGCTCGGTGTTGATCAACCCCATGCAGTTGGGTCCGATCATGCGCATTCCATAACGCCGAATCTGAGCACCCAGTTCCGCCTCCATCCTCCTGCCTTCTTCACCCGTCTCAGAAAACCCCGCCGTGATGACCACCAGGCCCTTCACGCCCTTCTTCCCGCAATCGTCCACGACCTCCTCTACAGAATCGCGCGGCACCACGATAATCGCCAAATCCACGGGGTCAGGAATGGCGCTGACGGAAGCATAGGCTTTCATCGAGTGAATGAAATCCGCCTGGAAGTTCACCGGAAACAGCATACCTCGGTAATCGAATTCAACCAGTTGGTGCAGAATCTGCCGGCCGATCGAGCCTTGCTTGCGCGAGGCGCCGACCACTGCAATGGACTGAGGTTTCAGAAGAGCGTCAAGAGGATGCATAAGAACTCCTTTCGCGCCCTCTCTTTTACTCACATTGCAAGGGTTTGCCAAGCGAAGAAAAAACGAACCAGTACGCGGTCCGCAGATTACTCAGATTTCACAGATCAGGCGAAGTTAGGCAGGTGGGCAGGCACATCGGCTGCGGGCGGTGGCAGCATTCCTTCCCACGCCTCCCTGGTGCGTCGATAACGCGTCGGTGTAGGGGCGAGGCGCCGCCTCGCCCCTACCAGCCCAGCCCGTCGTCACCGACGGATTGCGGACGCCTTGCTTGATCTGTGAAATCTGAGTAATCTGTGGACCATGTCAAATCCGACAGCTCCTCGTTACTTGATGGGAACAGCATGCGCAGGACTATTCACCTTTGGCGTTATGACCTCTTTCCTGGGCGCTACTCTTCCTGAATTGAGCGCCCGGCTGAACTTTGATTTGGCGCGCGGCGGGGCACTTTTCAGCTTTCTCTATTTCCCCCAAATTCCCATGGTGTTTCTGGCCGGCCCGCTTATCGATCGCTTCGGCAAAAAGCCCATCCTGGCCGGAGGCTTCCTGCTTTGTGCCGCGGGACTGGTTGGAATCGCCTATGCTCCCAGCTATGCGCTCTTGGCGGGACTCCTCATTGCGCTCGGATTGGGTGGCGCCTCTGCCATGAGCGCTTCCAACACCCTCATCCCCGATCTTTACCCGGAGAATCCGTCCTCCCCCTTGAATTTAGCAGGCGTCTTCTTTGGCGTCGGCGCCATCTTCTTCCCGTGGCTCGTCGCTCTCATGGCAGCGCGGCTGGGCCTGGTTCTTACTATTTGGCTGATCACCCTAATGGTGGCTGGGGTTGCCTTGGTCGCCATTTCGCAGACGTTTCCGCCTGCCAGCTCGGGCGGAGGGTTTGATTGGCGGGAGGTGCGCCGGCTGGCCCGCGACCGGGCGGTGATACTTCTGGCTCTCGTCCTGTTCTTCTATTCCGCCGTGGAAATCTCAACGGCCGGGTGGAGCCGGACCTTTCTCGAGCGAGACCTCCACGCTCTGCCGCAGAGGTCCGCCGTCATCCTGACGATGTTCTGGATTGCCATGATGGTGGGGCGCCTTGCTGCCAGCCAGGTGGTGAAGCGGGTGCGCGGGCCCAAGCTGTTGCTGGGCGCGGCGCTGGGCGCGGTGTGTGGGCTATGTGTGGTCGTCGTCGCAAACTCGGTCGTCGTGGCCAGCGTGGGCATCGTGATTTGCGGGTTAACTTATGCGCCGGTCTTCCCCACCACCGCGGGAACGGCCAGCACGTACTTCCCCAAGTTGTTCGCAACGGTCTTCGGCATCCTCATGGCCGTGGGCTTGTCCGCGGGAGTAATCCTCCCTCCTGCCATTGGATACGTGGCCAAGATCGCGACCGTGCGGGCCGGTATCACCCTGGTGCTTGCTTTCGCGGTTCTCTTAACTGCCGTGCAAGCGATTTTCCTGGCGTACGAACGCAAGCGGCTCATGGGGCAGGAAGGCAGGTAGGCAGGTGGGCAGAGGGAAGGATTCCCCGAGAGTTTCCCCTCTCCCCCTTTGGGGGACAGAGTGTCCCCATGACAGCGCTCTCAACAGCCGGCGCGGGTCAGGTGAGGGGGTCGCCTGCGACAACCATTGCGTCGTACGGATAGAGTCGCATCATGGCAAAAGTTGAAAGAATAGCCGTGGTATGCCCATCGTGCCGGAAACCGACCAAGACCGGCTTCGCGGCGGATATTGCGACCACACGCCGGCACCTGGCCCATCGCGATGAACTCAAAGACTACAAGACCAGATGCCGGAATTGCGGAGCGTGGATCTTCTGGAGCAAAGCAGAGTTGGTGCCGGAGAGCTACGTGAACGAGCGCCCACAAGATCCTAGATAGGGAAGTACCTGTCGAAAGGACAGCTATGAACCGCCGCAGCTTCCTCCGGTATTCGGCGTCTCTCCTGGCGATTCCTGCTTTGCACGTGAAAGCGCGTGAACTCGAGTGTGAGATCGCCGTGATCGGAGGCGGCACGGGCGGGTACGCGGCTGCACTCGCTGCCCTGCGTAACGGCAGGCGCGTCATCTTGACGGAAGAGACTCGATGGATCGGAGGACAACTCACGGCCCAAGCGGTTCCCCCGGATGAGCATCCCTGGATCGAGCAGTTCGGGTGCACACGCAGTTACCGTGCCTATCGAGAGTCGGTCCGCGAATACTACCGGCGGAACTATCCCTTGACGGCACAGGCTCGTGCGCGTACCGACCTGAATCCCGGAAACAGTTCGGTCTCGCGATTGACCCACGAGTTTCGCGTCTCCGTCGCGGTAATGGAAGCGGCCCTGGCCCCATACGTGAGCAGCGGCCAACTACTTGTTCTCCGAGAGCACGTTCCGCAGAGCGCCGAAACGGACCGGGACTGCGTGAGGAGCGTTGCCGTACGCGACACGCGCAGCGGACTTATGCGGACCATCAGTGCGAAGTACTTGCTCGATGCCACCGAACTCGGAGACCTGGTTGCATTGACGAATACGGAATGCGTCACAGGGGCGGAATCCCAAGCAGACACCGGCGAGTTGCACGCCCCGGCGAAATCCCAGCCGGCCAACAGCCAGTCCTTCACCTACTGCTTTGCCATGGACTACCTCGAGGGTGAGGATCACACCATCGAGCGGCCGCGGGACTACCACTTCTGGCGCGGGTATGTGCCCAACTTGGCGCCGCCCTGGACTGGGCCGTTGCTGAGCTGGACGTATTGCGAGCCAACCAGCTTGCGGCCGATCAAAGCTGACTTCACTCCCAATCCACAACCGGACGCCGACGGTGATCGCAATCTGTGGATTTACCGGCGCATCGCAGCTCGCTCCAACTTCACGCCCGGCGCCTACCTCAGTGACCTCACACTCGTGAACTGGCCTCAGAACGATTATTGGGGCGGCGATCTGGTGACTGCCGCGGCAGACCGGCGCCTCGAGCTACTCGGCCGGGCAAAGCAGCTCAGCCTTTCATTGCTCTACTGGATGCAAACCGAGTCTCCGCTTCCCCACGGCGGGTACGGCTGGAAAGGGCTTCGACTTCGCAACGACGTGGTGGGAACGGAGGACGGCCTCGCCGCCGCGCCTTACATCCGCGAATCACGCAGGATCCGTGCTGAATTCACTGTTCTTGAGCAGCATGTGGGGACGGAAATGCGGATGAAGCTAACCCGGAAATCCCTCGGCGAGGTCATGCCAGAGAAATTCCAGGACTCTGTGGGCGTGGGCGCGTACCGGATTGATCTGCACCCTTCAGCGGGAGGAACCAACTACATCGACGTCAGTTCGCTGCCCTACCAGATTCCTCTCGGAGCGCTGTTGCCGCAGCGCACGGAAAACTTGCTGGCGGCGGCGAAAAACATTGGAACGACGCACATCACGAATGGCTGCTACCGCTTGCACCCGACAGAATGGAATACCGGAGAGGCTGCCGGTGCGCTGGCCGCACATGCTCTGAAGCTCGGCGAACCGCCTCGCGCCATTCGCAACAGCCGCAAGCTTCTGGAAGACTTTCAGAAAAGCCTGGTGTCACAAGGCTTCGAGCTTGACTGGCCGCGGGTACGACCGCTGTGAGGATTTTCCATTCCCCACCCGGGCTGCACGACCGATCCTCATGCTTGATCCCCAGAGGGGATCGATACAGTAGCCGGGGGCAACGCCCCCGGGATTTAAAGCCCAGCCACCTCCGACCCTGAAAGGGTCGATTCCAGATGACGCTATACGTGTTTTGCTTTCCCCGAACTCAAGATGCGACCCCTTCAGGGTCGGCGGGTCAGCCCCACGTTTTCCGGGGGCGTTGCCCCCGGCTACTCTCTTGTGCCCTTTCAGGGCAAAAGGCTACCGGCAGCTTCGGACTCACTCCAATCTGATCACCACAATCTCAGGATGGTTCCCGGTGCGCATGGCAGGGCCCCAAGTGCCCGCCCCGCTCGACGTGTACAGAGTGTAGTCTCCTTCGGCGTGCAGCCCGTGGTAGTACTTCCCATAGACTAACCGCGAAATAAACTGGATCGGAAAGATCTGTCCGTGGTGGGCGTGGCCCGAAAGCTGCAGGTTGATTCCCACCTCCTTCGCTTGCGCGATGTGGGTCGGGCTGTGGTAGAGCAGGATCGAGGGGAGGGCTGGATTGAAGCCCGGAAGCTCCGCGACCGTCCGCCTCATTTCCAAGGAATGCCCTCTCTCCGGATAACTTATACCGATCAACTGAAGACCTTCGATCTCCACTCGTTGGTCGGCCAGGATTTGCACTTGAGTTGCGCGCAGCGCGGCACATGCGCGCTCCACCCCCAGGTACGTTTCATGGTTTCCGGTCACGAAGTAGGTCCCCAGCGGTGCTCGAAGAGCCTTGAGCGGAGCAACGAACTGCGCGAGAGTTCCATCTCCTCCGTCAAAGAGGTCGCCGGTGATGGCCACTAAGTCCGGGCTTTCTGCATTGGACATCGCCACCAACCGCGCGGCGAAACCGGAGCGCAGGATCTGCCCCAAATGAACGTCTGTAAGCTGCACCACTTTTCTTCCTCGCCAGGCGGGCGGCAGGTTCTTGATTCGCACCGTGAGGCGTCGGACGCGGGGATGGTAGGCGTTCCAAAGGCCGTAGGCGGAGTACACGCCGGCCAGCGCCACAGCGGCCCAGCCGAAGATGACTCGGCTTGGTGAGCGCGTGAAAAGCTTCGCCGTTCCCCAGGCGCCCCAGGCGATCGCAAAGGTCAGAATCAGCGTCAATCCAACTCCCAGCCACAATCCCGAGCAGAAGTAGACCGCGCGCAATAGCAGGTTGTCGCTCCAATGCGCCAGGATGGACGAGGCAATGAAGATCGAGGGCAGGAGAAGAAGCATCGCCGCCAACGCGTCCCTGCGAGCCGCTGAGGCAATGCCGAACAAATGGGCGAGAGACAAGTATACGAAGTAATGGCTGAAGAACAGGATCGAGAAAGCGATCAGGGCGAACACCGGAATGGCGATGTAGCCTCGTGACATGAGATTTCACCGTAAAACAGCCCAACCGCCATTCTACACAGGCAGGTCAAGAATGGAAAGAACCGAAGACCACAGTGCTGATTCAGATGCCTGATTCCGTTCATGCCCCCCGTTGATCGGGGTCGAGAGCGTTCCGCAAAGGAAATAGGCGTTGACAAGAGTATATACCTTTTGTTAAACATTAGTCGGTTGCTCGCGTCGAGTGCGTTGCTCCGCGCGGGATATAACGGGCTGATATTCCCAGAAACTCTCCTTAATAAACGGCACTCTTAGGACCTAATGAGAGGACAGGTGATGCTCCGGCCAAGGTGGTTCGTGGCCGTACGAGGAACGAGGGTCCGTGCAGCCGGCTCCAACGAAGCATCGGCCTGCGGCCACCGTGGGCCCGCCCAACACAAACCTCCTGCCTTGACGGAGCCTGCTGGGAACAAGGGGAAGACTAAATAGCCTGGCCGGTGCCCACAGAAGTTGTGGGTAGCTTCTGCGATTCAAAGCACGGCTCTATGAACCGAAGACCGTAGTGGAGGGAATCTTATGAAAATAAGCATCGACCCAGTAATGGCCGGACGCATCAAGGCGGCATGGAAAAAGCTAACC
>Ga0187864_10000586_pt1 | contig 39473 bp, 31 predicted proteins | sample June2016WEW_11_4_FD_132985 | JGI IMG/M metagenome (GOLD analysis project Ga0187864, IMG submission 132985) | Peatland microbial communities from SPRUCE experiment site at the Marcell Experimental Forest, Minnesota, USA - June2016WEW_11_40 | ecosystem: Environmental > Terrestrial > Soil >...
GCCCGCGAAGGGCCTGGCGCGACCCGGGGTCGAGGGTCAAATCAGCCACGCGCAAGCAGGTGGGGCGCGGCGCCGAACCCCGCAGCGCCACCGTGCGCAGACGCGCCAGGAATACCTCGAATGAAAATGGTTTCGTCAAGTAGTCGTCCGCACCGAGGTCCAGGCCCTTGACGATGTCCGGCACGGAGTCACGAGCCGTCAAAATCAGGATGGGGGTCTGATTCCCGCCATGGCGGAGCCGCCGCGCCACCTCAAAGCCATCTACTCGAGGCAGCATGAGGTCGAGCACAATGGCATCAAACTCATAGGTTTTAGCCAGCTCCAAGCCCTGCACGCCGTCAAATGCCAAGGCGGCGCGATGGTTTTCCTCCTCGAGCCCTTTCTTGAGGAGTTCCGCCATCGCTCTTTCGTCTTCAACAATGAGCACGCGCATAATCAAGAGTGGCTGGGCTGCACGCCTCTATCATAACCCTGCAAACCTAAAGTCACACTGAAAACCGGTTTTGCACTCTGCGCAGGTATTGGTACGACGCCGTGCGGGCCGCGGGGCAGGGAAGTGATCAGCGAGGACGTGGCGTTGTGGCGCGGGCGTCTCGCCCGCGGTCGCGCGGGCATCCTGCCCGCGCGCGGGAGCGGGACGCTCCCGCGACAGCGGGCGAGACGCCCGCACCACACGCAGTTGCATTCCGCGCCAGCCATCTAGGACCAACGGTGGAGATGCTTCCCTGAGCTCGGCATGACAGCCCTCTTGTTCTTCGCATCTTGGCGGGCTTTACCCAAGATAAGTCAAACTTATCTTAACCCCTGTGTTTCCAACGCCCGTGCTGCAAAAGTGAGCTTAAACCAAGGGGGTTTTGTTCCCGTTTGTTTCCAACCATATTTCATCGTACGTGTTACGATACTTACGCGCGCTGCCCGAATTTCCGATGATACTGCGCTGCGGGCAGCGAAATGGTCAGCAGCCCGAGCGCCGTTTGAGGATATATGAAACAATCCACAGCCCCCACGTTATCCGCTCATCTTCTTCGCGAAGCTGAGAGATTTCGCATGTACCCCGAGCGGGTGTACCGCACGCGCAGCAACTTGGACGCTCAAAAGAGGTATGACAAGTACATGCGACAAATCGTTGAATGGCGCAAAACCTTCGCTCCAAAACCCGAGGACTCGACCAGTGAGCTTTTCAACGATCCTGGTCTTCTGGATGAGTTCTACTGTCGGGATCTCCTCAAAGGGATCCGTGCTGTTGTCGATCGCACCCTTCAGCTCTCGCATCTGACCCTCTCAGGCATCTCCAATTCCGAGTTTGTATACCTAAGGGAGGCCGCCAACTGCTATATATTGGGCCTGCCGGAAGCTGCGGTGGCGCTCGCTCGTGCGGCTGTTGAAGATTGCCTTCGCACTAAGCTAGCGAAGTTTCTCGGTAAGAAGGCTGTAGCTGACGCGAAACTGGAGAACTTGCTCCACGATCTGGCCCCCAGAGGATTCCTCTCCCGCCAGGTGCAAGATTCGGCTGACAAGGTGCGGCTCGCGGCGAACATCGTCCTGCACAGGCAGACGATAGGACAGCCAGAAGCATTGGCCGTTCTCGAGCAGGCCCGGAGCGTGATCTTTGAACTATCCCGTCACTAGATTGGCGGAGACCAAGGCAAGGCGGCGGGGCGGCCCGACCGCTATTCCGGCAGCCTCACTCTCACCGGCGCAGCAATTTGAAGGCGTGATCGCCGCCCCATCCCTGATTCACCGCGAGATCAATCCAAAGCATAGCGATCGGTTCAAGCCAACGAGCGTTCCTTAAAGGTCCGACATCCACAGGGTTCAGCCCGGCATCGGCAATCAGACTCTTGACTATCGCTTTCGCGCCGGCGTCATCTCCGCAAAAGAAGCCGTCGGCGGTTTGGCCGGCGAACTCCGCCCGGCCGAAGTTCCCCGCTCCGATGGTGTTAAACGCCTTCACCACTTTCGCGCCGCGCGCCCACGACGCAACCTGCTCGGCCGCAGAAGTGTTCAACCCTACCGTGAGTCCTTTCAGGTCGGAAGAAAGTGGATTGCTACAATCAATTAGCACCTTCCCGGCAAGATCTCCGCTCGACTCGATGGCCTGCTGGGCTGCGGGCCAAGGCACGGCCAGGGCGAGGACTTCGCCAAACGCCGCCGCTTCCGCGTTCGTGCCGGCGCGCCCCGCGCTGCCCAAGGCGGCTAAGGCCTTCCGAATCTTGTCGCTTTTCGCGTCCGGCACCCCGAACAACACATCATGCCCTTCGCTTGTCCACACGAGCCCGAGCGCAGCTCCCACATTCCCCGCACCCAATATCCCGATCCGCATTTCCCCTCCTTTGACGGTGAATCCCCACCCTTCGATAAGATGAAGATCAAGCCCGACCGGTTCCACGCGAAGCGGGCAGCAGGCACTGGTCTCGGGGCCATCGACTGGAAGAAGATGTTCGCGACGGTGTCTCTTGACGGACACGTGAAGCATTATCCCGTAGAGCGCGAAGGCAAAGCCCACTCGTCGCTTGGGGCTTTGCAAAAATCCTAAAGCTATTTGAATAAACTGGACGCGAACTGAGCACGGGGAAAGGCGTCAGCGCAGAGCAAAGCTACGCAGTCGGCGATCTCGAAAAAACCCTGCGCTACCGGATGTCACGGTTGGTCCCAGCGAAATAGACCCATAGGGCCCTATCGCTGCAGTGAGGGCAGTCTGGGAACTTGATTCCTTCCGTCAGGGACAGCCGCGTGATGCTCGCCTGCTTATAAAAACACAGAGCGCACAGGTATTCGCCAGTCTTGGGAACGGAGTCCTTATTAGGAGCAAAACCAAAGGGCCGTGCAAGAAAACCCGCAATTACATTTTGAAGGTCCACAGTCTTTGCTTGGGTCAGTCGCAAAGGTGGCCTATCCGCTCTGAAGTACGCTTTCGGTACACTCGCCATCATGCTCAATTCGGCGAAGGAATCCTCCGGAATCTGCGCACCGTAACGCGGAAGACAGAAGCGGTATTTGAAATCGCCGGCAAAAAGCGACTTCTTCTTCGCATCGGTCAAAATGCTAACCGGATAAATCGGCGCTACCTGAATATGCCTTTTTGTTGGCACCGCGATGTCACACGTGTGGCTCAGCACCAGCAACCTTTGCTTTGACGCGCAGGCCACCACCCACACAGTACCGCCATCGCGGCGCCATGCGTCATCTGTTTTGTTGGCGTCGAGCACCCTCAAAAATGGAGGTGTATGCTTGCCCGCAACGACTTCGTCAATCGGGAACTTATCTGTACTCAGAAGCAGCCAGCGGTCGAGGGTCGCTGGCAAGAATACGACTGGAACCTCTGCGACCACCTCGCCCTGATAGACCTTGCCTGGTTCAATCGGACTTGGGTCGTAGAAGTCGTCAAGAGTGGGTGCGACGTCCACATCAGCTCGGGTAGGAGTATCCAATGGGTTCTTCGTTCTCTGGCTCGAGATCAGCAACACCGGCGTCAAACCTGGAGTCTCGCATTGCCGAAAGTGTTGCTGCTACCTCATGGGTCATAAAGGAGTCAGCTGCCACCTTCACCCCTTGTGTGTAATTCGAATCGCATGGCCGTGTGACGGTAAATGTGCTGGCACAGGCGATTACAAGGCTGGCTGCGAAGACCCATTGGGCGGCCGACGAAGTGACCCCTTGTGCCCGTCGGCTGATCTTACGAGTCTCGACGATCGGAACTCCTGGGTAAATGCTGTCCACGATATCCCAAATGCGCATTTTAAACTACCTCCGCCTTGGGGACTTCAATCTGCAGTGTGTTTTCGACAAAAGGTCTGCACTTGTCGAGGAACTCAAGCAACAGTGGCGTGGGCATGACCACGCGGATCACCGGCTCAAGTGCTGCCACTCCTCGTTGAGGTTGAGCCATATCGCGAGGCGAGAGGTAAAAGAAGTCCATCACGGCTTCCTCTCCCCATATCCCCATAAAAACATTGTTTGATCGAAACGTCTGAACCTTATCAGTGTCCTCGACCTCGCTTATGGGTGAGAAATTCATCCCAGCCGCCGCGGTTCGAAGAAGTTTGTGCATTTCTCTAGAAGTGCCCCATAGTTGCCTTCCAAACAAGTCCTCGGGGAAATCGATCTCTATCTTTGTGCGCAACCTGGACGTCCCAGTGATCAATTTACCGAAGAACAGTCCAAAACCGAACCGGGCTCTCTGCACGTCACAATAGTCCGCATAGTAGGAGCGCTCAGGAACTGGTGCACGCTGATAATCGACCCCGATCTCGCAATGGACAAAATTGGGCCCGGAGTCAATTACACGTATCCTGACAGGCCCATCAGCCGTCGCATTGATCGCGTGGGAGCCGGTCATGTGCTTCTTAGACATTCTACCCCTGCAAGGAACCGACGCGCGCCTTTCAGGCACCGCAGGCTCCCCACGATTTCACGCCAGAAGACGAACACTAAAACCGCCGCGATGCTACCACATGCAAGCGCTTGGTTCAATAGCACCGAAGTCGTGTTGGTCTGGAGTTTTCAGTATATTCCCCTTTGTGACGGGCGTCAATCCGGCACCTCCCCAACAGGTACATCGGCAAGCGCAGACTTGCTGTTTAGGTCTGCGGCTTTTTCGCTCCGGTCGCTATAGCGATCAGAAGAACCCCGGGCCTCGAAAGCGGGTCTGCGGCACTGGCTGGCTTATCGACTCGGCGGCTGAGTGACATTTTGACTTTTCCCAACATTTTGCGCATTTTCCACTTGACAACTTTAGGGTTCCGTGATAGCCTATAATTGTGATCTTTTTGTGGACAAGATGTCTTAGCCGGAAGCCGGTGCCTGCCGATGCCCATCCGCATGCGGAATGGACCTGGCAGTAGGGATAAGCAGGACACTACAAAAAATGGAAAATAGTGGGACGAAGCTAAGAAGTACTTGAAAACAAAGGGAAATGGCATTTCTGAATGCAGCAAATTACGTGCGTTTTGCGCGCAAATTTGCATGAAACGGACGCGAAAGGGAGCAAAAACAGCACATCTTGCGCAAAACGAAGCGAAGTTTGCGAGCTGCAGGCGGAGCCTTGGATATGACATCTTGTCGGCTAGCGGAGTCGGTTCGCGAGCCGCCCGCGCTGCGGTTCATCTCGCACGCCGGCGCCAGCCCTTCCCAATTCTCCCCGCGAGTGGTATGCTCCTCACCTTTGATTTGGGAGGAGGTCCGATGCGTCCACAACCTTCAGGGATCAGTTCACGCATGAACAGGCTTGGTTTCGCACTCACACTGATTTCCTTCATCGCCGGCGGCCACGCAGCATGGGGGCAGTCGGCGCCGGCGTCCGGCGGCCCGCTGTTTCTCAGGGACGGATGGGCGATTCAATCCTCGGCCGATGTCTCAGCTCCGGGTGAGGTCGTCTCCACCCACGCCTACACGCCGTCCGGTTGGTACAGGGCGAGCGTGCCCTCGACGGTCATTGCCGCGCTCGTCCGCCAACGCGTCTTCGAAGACCCCTACGTGGGCAAGAACCTGCGAGCGATTCCGGGAACCACCTATGCCGTGGGCACCAACTTTTCAAGCCTCCCCATGCCGCCGGGCAGTCCCTTCCGCGTGCCGTGGTGGTTTCGCACCGAATTCCCAGTGCCGCAGGAGTTTGCCGGGAAGACCGTCTGGCTGCATTTCAGCGGCATCAACTACCGCGCCGGCGTGTGGCTGAATGGACAGCAGATCGCTTCTCCGGACAAGATGGTGGGAGCGTGGCGGGTTTTCGAATTTGACGTCACTCGCTTCGTCACTCCCGGCCAGACAGCGACGCTTGCCGTGGAGATCTCCCCGCCCCAGCCGGACGACCTGGCGATAACGTTCGTGGATTGGAACCCGCTGCCCGCCGACAAGGATATGGGCATCTGGCGCGAGGTGTATCTCACCCCCAGCGGACCCGTGAGCCTGCGCTACCCGCAGGTGATCTCGAAGTTGAATCTGCCCTCGCTTGACAAGGCTCAACTCACCGTCACTGCCGAGCTTCATAACGCCTCAGACCAAGCTGTGGAGGGGACGCTGAAAGGCAAGATCGAGAGCTTGGAGTTCTCGACGCCCGTCTCGCTTCAGCCCAAAGAATCCAAGCTGGTCAGCTTCTCCCCCGACCGCTTCCCGCAACTGGCGCTCGAACATCCGCGGATCTGGTGGCCCTACGCTCTGGGGCCGCAGAACCTCTACCAACTCGACCTCAGTTTCCAAACCAGCGGCGAAATTTCCGATGCCCGGTCGCTGACCTTCGGCATCCGGGAGATCACCGCCGACCTCGATGCCAAGGATCATCGCCTCTTCAAGATCAACGGCCAGACTATTCTGATTCGCGGCGCAGGCTATACGTTCGATATGCTGTTGCGCGCCGACCCGGCTCGCCAGAGGGCGGAATTGCAATACGTTAAAGACATGCACCTGAACACGGTCCGGCTGGAGGGCAAGCTCGAAGACGAGAACTTTCTGGACATTTGCGATCGTGAGGGCATCCTGGTTCTGGCCGGCTGGTGCTGCTGCGACCATTGGGAGCGTTGGCGCGACTGGAAGAGCGAGGACTTCGTCGTTTCCGCCGAATCCCTGAAGGACCAGATTCGCCGCCTGCGCAGCCACGCTTGCCTGCTCGACTGGCTGAATGGCAGTGACAACCCGCCCGTGGAAAAAGTCGAGCAGACTTACATCCAGATTCTGAAGGAATACAACTGGCCGAATCCCTACCAGTCTTCCGCCACCGCCAAGCCCACCAACGTGAGCGGCAAGACCGGTCTGAAGATGACCGGGCCTTATGAATACGTCGCGCCCTCCTACTGGCTGCTCGACAAAGAGCGCGGGGGCGCGCACGGGTTCAACACCGAAACCAGCCCGGGCCCCGCGGTTCCCCCGGTTGAGAGCCTGAAGCGCTTCCTGCCTTCCGACAAACTCTGGCCCATCAACAGCACCTGGGACTACCACGCGGGCGGCGGAGCTTTCCGCGACATTCATGTGTTTACGGAGGCCCTGAACAACCGCTACGGACAAGCCACCGGCCTCGAAGACTACGCCATGAAGGCCCAGGTCCTGGCCTACGAGGGCGAGCGCGCCATGTTTGAAGCCTTTGGCCGCAACAAGTACACCTCCACGGGCGTCATCCAGTGGATGCTCGACAACTCCTGGCCCTCTTTGATCTGGCACCTGTACGATGACTACCTGCGGCCGGGCGGCTCTTATTTCGGCGCCAAGAAGGGCTGCGAATACCTTCACGTCCAATACTCGTACGACGACCAGTCGATCGTGGTGGTGAACTCCTATTATCAAGCCTTCCCGGGGATGAAAGTCTCCGCGAAAGTCTACAATCTCGACATGTCGCCGAAGTTCTCCAAGGACGCGACCATCGACGTTGGACCGGACAGCACGAATAGAGTGTTTACCCTGCCAACCCTCGCGGACCTTTCGAAGACTTACTTTGTGCGCCTCGATTTGAACGACGCGACAGGCAAGAACGTCAGCAGCAACTTCTATTGGCTGTCTACTCAACCGGACGTGCTCGATTGGGATCGCTCGACGTGGTATGTCACCCCCACCAAGACGTTTGCTGACCTGGCCGCACTTCAGGGGCTGCCTAAAGTCGACGTGCAGGCGACGGCGCAGTCCGAAATGAACGGTGACGAAGGCGTCACGCGGATTAGCGTCGAGAACCCCAGCCGCGGCCTGGCTTTCTTCGTTCACTTCAAAGTCGTCGCCGAGGGCGCACGCTTCGGTTTTGAGGAAGGGGGCGGGGGCGGCGATGACGAAGTCCTGCCGATCCTCTGGTCGGATAATTATGTATCGCTCGTGCCGGGCGAGAAGCGCGAGATCACCGCGTCCTACGCCAAGCGCCGCCTGCGCTCCGGCAAGCCGGTGGTGAAGATCGACGGCTGGAACGTTGTGCCCAAAACGCTTTGAGGCGGGGGTTAATCGTGAATGGTGAATAGTGAATTATGAATTGTAAATTATAAAGTCTGTCATCGCGCACAATGACATTCATTTGCTATTACTGTAACTGTTATTTCACAATTTATAATTTATAATTCACTGCACGGTCACATTAAGCTGTCCGGAATGCGCGTCATTGCCGCTCTGGGCGCTGTACCCGATGACGTAGTTCCCGGGTGGCGTGGCCTGCGGGATCCCCGTTCCGGTCAGGCTGACTGTCTGCGGGCTTCCGGAAGCATTATCCGAGATGGAAAGCGACGCGGTGCGCGACCCCATCGCCGCCGGCGCGAACGTCACGCTGAGGCTGCAGTTGGTTCCCGCCGCGACGCTGGCGCCGCACGTGTTCGTCTGGGCGAAGTCGCCGGGATTCGCACCGGCGACGGTGATGCTCGATATGCTCAAAGTCGCTTTGCCGGTGTTGGAGAGCGTGACAGTCTGCGGTAGGGTAGACGCGGCCATGTTCTCCTGCCCAAACGCCAGGCTCGAGGCAGAGAGGCTTAGGGTGGTTGCCGGAGTGACCCCCGTTCCGTTCACGCTCACGGTCTGCGGGCTGCCACTCGCGTTATCGGTGACCAGAAGCGAAGCGCTGCGCGAGCCTGCCGCCGCGGGAGCAAACGTTACCATAATTGTGCAACTGCCACCCACCCCGACCCCGCTGCCACAATCATTCGTCTGGGCGAAGTCTGCCGCATTCGCCCCGCTGAGCCCGATGCTCGATATACTCAGCGAGGTATTGCCTGTATCGGAAAGTGTCACGCTCTGCGCCGTACTCGTGCTGCCCGTACTCTGCTGGGTAAACGTGAGGCTGCCTGGCGAAAGGCTTACAACAGGCTGGAGCCCAGTGCCAGTCAAGCCGATGGTCTGCGGGCTGCCGCCGGCATTATCGCTGACGGTGAGCGAAGCGCTGCGGGATCCCGCCGCCGAGGGCGTGAACGTCACCGTGATTGTGCAGTTGCTCCCCGCTGCGACACTGCCGCCACAATTACTCGTTTGAGCAAAATCTCCCGAGTTCGTGCCGCTCACGGCCATGCTCGCGATACTCAGCGATGCGTTACCAGTGTTGGCGAGGGTTACGACCTGTGGCGCGCTGGTCGAGCCCACATTCTGCTGACCAAACGCGACACTGGCCGACGAAAGGTTGATGGCCGGCGCCGAAGAACTCTCTTCGGAATGTGGCCCCGAGCAGGCCGCCCAGATTCCTACCACCAGCAATGCAGTCGCAAGCAGTAAACATGCCGGACGGCGCGCTTTGGCCACGCCCATCAGCAACATCAGCGGCAGGAACACAGCCAGGAAGATGTAACGCCGGGGTTCTGCCTGCTGTCGTATGACTTCGCAGGCCGCCCATAGATAACTCTTTATGCCATCTCCCCAACTTGCCGCATGCGGACGTGGCACGTCCGAGGGAGTCAATGCGTGCGCCACCCATTTGGGCGCAAGAGGCGAAGCATCCGCGCCGGGTCCCGGCGCAGACAGCATTGAAGAATTAACTGGGGCGGTAGTGGTAGCGGTGAGGGTGGCGGTCAGGGGCGAGCTTCCAGTTATGTTTACGGATGCCGGCGAAATCGTACAAGCCATCCCCGGCGAGCTGTTCGCACAGCTCAGGCTCACTGCTCCTGTGAATCCGTTCTGAGGAGTAATCGAGATTGTTGTGCTCCCGGACTGCCCCGGCGCCGAAATGTTAAGCGTGGACGGATTCACCGATAAGCTGTAGTCGCCCACCGTCACCGTGCCCGCAGCCGACGTGGACGTCAGGTAGTTCGAGTCGCCGGCATATTGCGCAGTGATGCTGTTTACGCCTGCGCTCACCTTGATGGAGAGCGGTATCTGCAGCGATGCCGTACCTGAATTCGAACCGTTCGTCGACGTGATGCTTCCAACGGTGGCTTGAACCGGCGTCCCCCCATCCAGAACCTGCACTGTGCTGGTTGGGGCAACGCCGTAGCTCTGCGTGTTGACGGTTGCCGTAAAGCTGATCGGTGCCGACAGTGTGGCCGTCGAGGGTAGGCCGCTCAGCGTGACTGTGGTCGGCGCTTGGTTGTAGGTGATTGTATCCGTAGCGGACGAACTCGTGTTGAAGCTACTGTCGCCGGAATAGCTGGCGGCAACCTTGTTCGCCCCGAAAGTGAACTGGACGGCCTGATCTTCGGCGTAGCCCAGGTTGTTCAGCGTGTAACCGCCGAGGTCGAGCGGTTGGCCATTGTCAGTGAGCGTCACCTGCCCGGAGGGACACCCGTAGGGAACGGAAGAAGCGCAAACCTGCCCCGAGTCGTTGGTGACATCCACGCGCAAGATGTTAAGTGAAGCCCCGTATACCACCGAGGTAGCGTTTGAGCTCGTCTCGTTACCAGTGATGGGATCAAACGTCAACAAGGCGATGTGCGTTTGACTGCCTTCGGGGGTTATGCTGACCTGCACCGGCGCCGAGTCACTCGCTCCGTAATTTCCATCGCCCGCGTAATGCGCTGTGACACTGTACGTCCCACCGGGGAGCAGGTTCGTCGAGCTCGAGACGCTCCCGCCGCTCAGGGGGAAGCTGCCGATGACCGTGACTCCGCTCGAACTGCTGCCCGTTTGTGCGTTCACTGAAACATCGCCCGTGGGTGTGCCGCTACCCGTGCCGGGAGCCACGCTGACCGAAAAGCTGACCGGTTGGCCATGCGCAGTGGTGGTTGGAGAGAGGTTAGATAATGTCGTCGTGGTGGGCTTGAAGCTGACGGAAGTCCAATTGTTTACCAGATTCGCGGCATTCACCGAACCGAGTCCGGTGGCGAGGTCGTACCCCGCGGCAGCCATCCAACCGAGACTAGGATCAGTGGGAGGATTAACCTCGAGCAGGCCGTAACCGCCGCTGGTCGTGTTGCTGCAGTTCGGCGAGCCACCCATGCACGCCACTGAGTTGTTACCCGTGGACACGTCATAGAAAATGCAGCCGGAACTGTTGGCGGCAGGGGCCATGGCCGCGTTCGACGCACAACTACTGCCGCTCTGCGCGGCCAGCGCGTACAACACATAGTTCGCATTACCCTGCCGCTGCCCCGTCTTCTGGTTGACCAGCGCCATCATGCCGGCAAAGGCAGGCGCTGAGGCGGACGTTCCCCCGACACCGAGGAAAACCCAATTGGGATCAGCCGGATTGCAGGATATTGATTCAGGCTGCACCGTGTCCGCCTCGCAGACCACATAGGAAGTGCCGTTGAAGCCGTTGCTGGCGAACAACGACACATCCGGGATATCGCGGACGCCATCGTTGGGCACGCCCGGTCCACTCTGCCAGGCAGGTTTGGGATACCCTGAGGTGCAAGTTGTGCTTTCGCCATTGTAATTCGATGTGACGCAACTGCTGGCGCCTCCGCCTCCGCCCGTGAGGTCTACCCCGTGGGGATCGCTGCCGGCTGAGGCGCAGTCGCCCGCGTTCCCGTTGCGCGCGCAGCTATCGTTCCACGGAATCTCAGGAATGTACGACAGGGCAGAGGCCAGGGTGGTAGCGTTGTTGGTGCTGGACCAATACGTGGACCAGGAATTGACATCGTTAAAGTCCGTGCCGCCCACCGCAACGTTAAACGGCGTTGAAGCCAATCCGCTCACCGCCAGGCCATTCTGAGCCGCCGCGACGCCATCGTCACATCCGGCGGAACCCGTGTCGCCCGCGGACAAAATGATGGTGATGCCCTGGGCGGCGCCCTGCTCGTAGAGGGCGCTTGCGAAGGCATTGCCGCCCGTGCCCAGGAAAGCCTCGCAGCAACTGTAGCTTTCGCTCATGACCGGCGCCAGGTTGTTGTCGATGATGTAGAGCGTAGAAAGGTCCACCCCCTGACTGGTCTCGGTCGACTCGGAAACCACAAGGTCGATGGTGGCATTTTTCGCCACGGCGCCGGACCACTGGGTGTCCAGGTCAGATTCAGTTTCGTCAAACGTGACTCCAGGATCAGGTCCGTTGAGGATGACTTGGGGGGCGTTGGGCGGCAATCCGAAGAGGTTGCGAAAATCGGCCACGTCCTGGACGTTAATGTTGGTTTCGGCCACGATGGCAATCGTCTGTCCCGTGCCGTCGATGGGCGAACTGGCTTTCCAGAGCGGCAAGATATTGTAGATCGTGGCAAAATCGGTCGGTCCCAGAAAGTAGTTCGCCCCGTTGTTGGAAGGTTGAGTAAAGAGCGGCTTCACCACGCCGGTAGCCTTTGACCGTGAAAAGGCCCCCACGCGTTTCATCGTCGGATGTCGGGGGAAATTATTCAGCGAGGCAAATCCGGCCACCACCGGTTGGAGCGCGGCGGGAATCTGCGGATCGCTCGCGTTGGCCCAATGCTCTTCACCGTTCACCGCGTATTTGTGGATCTCCGTGTGCAGCGCCTGCCGCACCGCCCCCGCCGTGCCCGAAAACTCGATCACCGTGCGCCCGGCGGCCACTCGATTCACCTCGAAGCCCTGCGACGTTAGCCAATCGGTCACCGCCTGAATATCGGCATCGGCTGGGCCGAATTGCTCCCCGAACTGCTCCGGGATGAGCCACATGTGATAGTTGGGCGAAGACTTGATCTGCTGCTCATCGAGCAATTTCCTCAGCGTCCTTTCCTGCTCCGCCGAGCGCTGCAAGACGAGCAATATGCGCTGCATGGGCAGACTGTCCGGCGCGGTGCCTTGGTCAAATTCAGGGCGTGCGAGCGGATGCGTGTTACCCTTCAACGTGACGACGTTCGCCACATCGACAGGTTGCGTGACGCGGGCGGGGACGGCAGCCGTTTGCCCCAAAAGGGTTGCGGATGACAACACGATAAACGCGATCACGGGAAGGGTTCGCACCTGAGGCGAAAGCAGGAGTTTCATGCTGCCTCCAAAGACAAAAGGCGTCGATTCTGGGGCTCCGCGGGGCGCCTGGACTGTCTTTCGTGGGTGCGCCCGCGATGCTGGCGGCAGGAGAGTGAGACGAAGCACAAGCGATGCGGCTCGCTTCGTATTCCCATCCGCGCAGCCCCGACCGAGGTATTCTGGTGGCGGGTATTACCTCGATGGGAGTCTCCTTCGAACAGCCGTAACGGAATGTATACGCAGGTGCTTCGGCCGGCAATAGTACCTTTGGGCCTCTCGACGATTCATTCCGTCGGCAAGATTATCGTCTTGGTAGCCGATGGAAAAGATCCCTGCCGGACTTGCCCGTCAGGCCGTGCGGTTTTAGCCCTCTTCCCCTCGGGGGAGAGGTTGACCCGCGACGGCGACGTCACCTGCCGTCGCGGGCCGGGTGAGGGGCTGCGCTCAATGATTCATTGGGCCACTGCATCAATGAATCAATAGCGTGGGTTGCCAGTTTAACCAATTCTCGTAATGTAATAAGATGACAACTAGCGGACTCGACGATCCATGACCGAACGGGATTCGCGACTTAGGATTCGGGAAATACGTTCGTTGAATCCTGACAGGAGGTGCGGGCTTGGCAGAAACGGCAAAGTACGACATCGTGATTATCGGCAGTGGGCCTGGCGGATACGTCGCGGCGATTCGCGCCGGGCAGTTGGGTCTCAAGACACTGGTCGTCGAGAAGGACGACAAATTGGGCGGGACGTGCTTGCACGTCGGTTGCATACCCACGAAAGACCTTCTCCTCAATGCCGACGTTTACGATTACTTCAAGAACGGCAAGGAATTCGGAATCGTTGCGAAGGAATTCTCGATTGACTGGGCGGCAATTCAGGCGCGTAAAACGAAGGTGGTGACTAAGCTTTCGAAAGGCATCGAGTTTCTGTTCAAGAAGAACAAAGTGGAGACTGTTCAGGGTTATGGCCGCCTTGCCGGGCCGGGGCGGATCACGGTAACCGACGCTAAAGGGCAGAAGCGTGAAATTCAGGCTGCGAAGGTTGTGCTGGCCACGGGCTCTGAAGCTAAGACGTTCGCAGGCTTTGAGCCGGACGGGAAGACCATTTTGACCAACAGGGAAATCCTGGCACTCGAAGCCCTGCCCAAGTCGATGGTGATCATGGGAGCCGGGGCCGTGGGCGTGGAGTTCGCATCGATCTTCCACCGCTTCGGGGTCAAAGTCACGATTCTGGAGATGCTGCCGCGCGCCGTCCCGCTCGAGGATGAAGAGATTTCCGCCGAACTCGAGAAGTCGTTCCGCCACCAAGGCATCGCGCTCGAGACGCAGGCCAAAGTCGAGAAGGCTACGAAGACGGCCAATGGGGTGTCCGTTTCATACACTCGACCCGATGGTAAACCTCAAACCCTCGAAGCTGAAACCCTTCTAGTCGCCGTGGGTCGTTCGCCCAACACACAGAGTGTGGGCCTGGAAGGAACCCGGGCTAAGCTGGAGCGAGGCTTCGTCAAAGTCGATCCCTACATGCAGACCGAGGAGCCAGGCGTCTATGCCATCGGCGACATCGTGGCAAACAGCCCCTTGCTGGCGCATGTGGCCTCGAGGGAAGGGATCGTCGCAGTTACGCACGCGGCGGGAAAGCCGGCCGAGCCCATCAACTACGGCCAGATTCCTAACTGCACCTATTGTGAACCTGAGGTCAGCAGCGTGGGATTGACGGAACGCCAGGCTCGCGAGAAGGGGCACAACGTTCGCATCGGAAAGTTCCCCTTTGCCGCCAACAGCAAAGCCACCATCCTGGGCGCCCGCGAGGGCTTTGTCAAAGTGGTCAGCGATGAGAAGTACGGAGAAATCCTGGGCGTCCACATGATCGGGCCCCGCGTAACGGAGATGATTGCCGAAGCCGTGGTGGCCATGCGCCTCGAGGGCACCGTCGAGGATCTCGCTTATGCCATCCACCCGCATCCAACCCTCACCGAGGCGGTGATGGAAGCGGCCCACGCCGCGCACGACTGGCCGATCCATATCTGACGAGCAGGGGTTAGGGACTGGGGACTAGGGGCTAGGGAAACAATGACTGGTCACGTCGAACGCCTCGGCCGCGTCGATTACGCGGACGGCCTGCGCCTTCAACGCGAACGTTCGGCGGCGCGCAAGGCCGATCTGATTCCGGACACGCTTCTGTTGCTCGAGCATCCCCACGTTTACACTCTTGGGCGCAATGCGAAAAAGGAGAACATCCTCCTGTCAGTCGAGCAGCTCGTCATGCGCGGTGTGCAGGTCTTCGAGATTGACCGCGGCGGGGATGTGACTTACCACGGACCCGGCCAGTTGGTGGGCTACCCGATCTTGGACCTCACGCAGCATCGTCGGGATATCGCCTGGTACATGCGCTCCCTCGAAGAAGTCTTGATCGCCGTGGCCCGGGACTACGGAATCGATGCCGGGCGCCTTTCCGGCGCGCCAGGGGTCTGGGTGGGAAATGACAAGCTGGCAGCCATGGGCGTCCATATCTCCCGCTGGGTCACTTCCCACGGCTTCGCTTTCAATGTCAACACCGACCTGCGCTATTTTGATTGGATCGTTCCCTGCGGGCTGCGCGATAAAGGCGTGACGTCGCTCCAGAAGTTGCTGGGCGTGCCGGTCGCGATGGATGGCGTCAAAGAAAAGGTGATACTGCACTTTGGCCGTGTTTTCGAGCTGGAGATGGCCGAGGAAGTCGAGAGTCGAAGGGCGAAAGTCAGATAATGCCGCTCGGTTCGGTGTGTTGCCGGGCCCCGTAGAAGCCTGTGTGAAAACTCGATGGTTCTGCCATTCCGAGGAGCCCCGCCGGTGCGGGGCGACGAGGAATCTCGCCCTGCGTTGAAAACACTCAGAGCGAGATTCCTCGCTCCGCTCGGAATGACAGCATTGAAGCGTTTTCACAAAGGCTCCAACGGGGTTGACCAGTATAGAGTGGGACCTTAATCAGTAATGGCCAAAGCCAAGACAATCCGAAGCGGCACCGAGCGAACAGGGATTCCTCCCGCCACACTCGAGCGCATGTTGTATTTCCTGAAGCTCACGCGCGAGGCGGAAGCGAGGATCGAGCAGGTCCTCTACCGTCAGGGGAAGATTGTGGGAGGGGTCTACATCGGGCGAGGGCAGGAAGCCATTGGCGTCGGCTCGGCTTTGCAGTTGATCGAAGGCGACGTTGTGCTGCCCAGCCACCGGGATTTCTCTTCCTTCCTGATTCGCGGCTTCTCGCTTGCCGAAGTCTTTGCCAACTGGATGGCGCGCGCGGACACACCCACCCGCGGTCGCGACAACACTTTGCACATCGGTGATCTGAAACTGGGCGTTATCCCGATCATTTCTCCGCTGGGCGGGACCTGCCCGGTAGCCTGCGGGGTCGGGATGGTGTTCAAGTGGCGCGGCCAGGGTAATGTGGCGCTGGTCCATCTGGGCGAGGGCACAACCAGCGTGGGGCAGGTTCATGAAGCGATGAATATGGCGGGGGTCATGAAGCTGCCCGTGATTTTCATCGTTAACAACAACGGCTACGCCTACTCGACTCCAGTCGAGAAGCAATTCTCGATGAAAAACCTGTCGGCGCGTGGCAAGGCGTATGGCATGGTGGGCACGACCATAGACGGCAATGACGTCCAGATTGTTTACCGCGCTGTGGGGGAAGCGGCCGCACGGGCGCGGCGCGGAGAGGGTCCGAGTTTTGTGGAGTGCAAGACATTTCGCATGACCGGACATTCGGCTCACGACGCGGCGGAGTATGTTCCCGCTCGGCTGTTGCACGTCTGGGCAAAGAAAGATCCCATCCAAAGGCTTGAAAAACACCTGCTCTCTAAAGGGATCATGACCAGAGAGAGCATTGGCAATCTCGACCGCCGCATCAAGAGCGAGATCGACGCGGCCGTCGCCGATGCCGAGGCGCGCCCGCTTCCGCAAGGTGAATCAGCCTTGCAAGGCGTGTACTGCGGGCCGGAATGTTGGTGGGGGAACTACAGATTCAGGAGTCCGGAGGAAAACCGGGATTCGAAATTGGAGATTGGAAATTCGAAAACCGAAATTCCAAAAGCGAAAGGCGGTTGATTCGTCATTCCCGCGCACGCGGGAATCCAAGGGCTGATGAGTCTGTTTGAAAACTTCTTTTCGACTGTCATTCCGAGCCCTTCGCTGTCATCCTGAGCGAAGCGAAGGATCTCGCTCTGAGTGTTTTCAAGGCAGTGCGAGATTTCTCGTCGCCTGCGGCTCCTCGGAATGACAGCAGTGACGAGTTCTCACACGGTCTCTAATGGACCCCCGCTTTCGCGGGGGTGACGATGTAGTGGGCGAATTTCGATTTTCGAATTTCGGTTTTTCCCCGTGGTGCGCCAATGCCGCTGCTAACCTACCTCGAGGCAATTCGCCAAGGTATCTGGGAAGAGATGGAACGCGATCCTTCCGTGTTCCTGTTGGGCGAAGACATCGGTGTCTTGGGAGGCGCGTTCAAGGTCACAGCGGGGATGCTGGAGAAATTCGGGGAAGAGCGCGTGATTGACACGCCCATATCGGAGTCGGCGATTGTGGGCGCGGCCATCGGTGCGGCGTTGATGGGAATGCGGCCTGTGGCCGAGATGCAGTTCATGGATTTCATCGCCTGCGGCTTCGACCAGGTTGTGAACATGGCGGCGAAGATGCATTACCGGTGGGGGCCGGCAGTACCGATAGTGATCCGCGGGCCGTCAGGAGCCGGCGTGCACGGCGGCCCTTACCATTCGCAATCGAACGAAATGTGGTTTGTCCACACTCCGGGCCTGAAAGTGGTGATGCCGGCGACAGCTTATGACGCCAAGGGATTGATCAAATCCGCCATCCGCGACGACAATCCCGTGATCTTCTATGAACACAAGTTTCTCTACCGGCGAATCAAAGAAGAAGTCCCGGAGGGGGATTATGTGGTTCCCCTCGGCAAGGCGGCGGTAAGGCGCGAAGGGAACGACGTGGCCATCATCACTTACGGCGCCATGGTCTGGACCGCCCTGGAGGCGGCGGAGCAACTTGCAAAAGATGGCATTTCCCTGGAAGTCGTTGACCTGCGCACGTTGCTGCCCTACGATGAAGAAGCAGTGTTGGGCAGTGTGCGAAAGTGCAATAAAGTTATCCTGCTTCACGAGGACACGCGGACAGGAGGCATGGCGGGCGAACTCGCCGCCTTAATCGGCGAGCGGGCATTCGAGTGCCTGGACGGGCCTATCGTGCGCATTACCGCGCCGGACACGCCTGTCCCTTTCTCGCCGCCCCTCGAGGAATACTATCTGCCCAACGCCCGAAAGGTGATTGAGGCAGCGAGGAAACTGGCGAAGTACTAAGATTGAGTCATGGGGCCATTGAGTCATTGATTCAATGACTTGATGACGGCGGTGATCGCCACGGCAAACGATGGAGCAGGCCAATGGCTCAATGACTCGATCGCTCAATGACTCAATTGTGTGGGGGTTGCAATGTCGACCAACGTGATCATGCCCCAGATGGGCGAGAGTGTTGCCGAGGGAACGATTACAAAATGGTTAAGGAAGGTCGGCGAACCGATCGGCAGAGACGAGCCTCTCTTTGAGATTTCGACCGACAAAGTGGATGCGGAAATACCTTCGCCAGCAGCGGGGATTCTCACTCAAATCCTGGTGAAAGAAAACGAGACCGTAGCGGTGAACACGGTGGTGGCGGTGATCGACGGCGAAGGCGCAGCCATCAGCATACCGGCGAAGGAGGCAGACGCGCAGGTTTCGGCGCCTCCCGCAGTTCCTGTGGCGGCCGAACCGGCAGTGCCTGCTGCAACAGCAGGCGCTGAAATCGGGGCCGCAGGTCCGTCAGCTCCCCCTGAATCCGAGCCAGTAAGGTCGTCGCCACTTGTCCGGCGCATCGCCCGGGAATACCAGGTTGACCTCACGCAAGTACACGGCACGGGCTCGGGCGGCAGAATCAGCAAGAAAGATATTCTGGATTATGTGGAACAGCGCCGGTCTGCCGCCGCAAGTCGAACCGCAGCAGCCCCGGCGCCGTCCGCACCCGCGCCATCTCTGCCGCTGCCCGCCGCGGTCCCACCCGCGCCCGCCACAGTTCAGCCTTCTCCCGCCCCCATCGCTTTTGCCGGGCCGGCACAAGTGGTTCAGATGACGCCGATGCGGCGCCAAATCGCCGAGCATATGGTAGCCAGCAAGAGGACTGCGGCCCACGTCTACACCGTATTCGAAATTGAAATGACCAAAGTGGTGGAGGCAAGGGAGCGGCAACGTGAGGAGTTCGAGCGGCGAAACGGCTTCAAGCTGACTTACACACCCTTCTTCGTTCGCGCTTCCGTCGAAGCCATCAGAGACATTCCTGTAGTCAATTCCTCGGTCGACGGCGCCAACATTATCTACAAGCGCGACGTCAACGTAGGGATTGCCGTGGCGCTCGAGGCGGGACTGATCGTGCCCGTCATCAAGCGCGCCGATGAAAAGAACTTCCTGGGCATCGCGCGCGCCGTTCAGGATCTCGCCGAGCGGGCGCGAACCAAGCGCCTGAGCGTGGATGACGTGCAGGGAGGGACCTTCACGATTACCAATCCAGGAAGTTTCGGCGGTTTGTTCGGCTTGCCGATTATCAACCAGCCCCAGGTGGCTATCTTGGGCGTTGGCACCATCGAAAAACGCCCCGTGGTGCGTGACGATGCCATCGCCATCCGCTCCATGGCCTACCTCTCCCTTTCCTACGATCACCGGGTTATCGACGGAGCAGTGGCCGAAAAATTCCTGGGACGAATTAAGCAGATCCTCGAAAACTGGAGCGAGCCGGTGCTGTGAGGCAGTGACGAGTGACAAGTGACGAGTGACAAGCTATCGACCGTCGGCTGTTGACTCTTGACCGGCCGTTCGCGACTCTCGACTCTCGACCTTCGACTCTTGACTGACCGGCGGCGTCACGCCGGGCAAGCGATTCATGAGGTTTTCCAGGTCATCCAGGCAGACGTTGGGATCAATGCCTCGCTGTTGAAGATTAGGCAAGAAGCGGTTGAAGTTCATCGCAAAAAAACGCTTTCCCTCATCCATGCGGCCTAATTCCGCGAATTGGCCCGCCAGGGTCTGCAACAGCCCAAGCGACAGGCCTTTCTCCTGACGCCATTTCGTAAGGTTCTGGTTCAAAACGCCGGTGAGGTAGTCTTCATATTGCGTGGTATTGTCCACGTAATGCCCGTCAATGAACGTGTACACCGAGAGCACGTCGGCCGGTTCGGCCTGGTCGCCACAAGTTGTCGTATAGGGGCGATGCGCAACGCATTCCCAACTCTTATCCTTGCGGATGTCGCGAATTTCAAGGCCTTCGAACGGTAAGCCATCCAAACCCTCGATTCGCCCTACGACGGATGCCGCGTCGCTGCCTAATTCGATAATCGTGGCCATGGTGCAACAGTGATCCCCGCCGGAATACTGGCCGATCACAACGTCCGGCAGGCCGCTGCCGGTGAGGCTCCGGGCGTATTCCGGACGGCTCCGGCTGCCGGGGACAGGCAGCCCGTGCCGTCCGCTGAAGTCGTAGAGAGTCGTCCAGGAGTCTTTTGATCCTTCCAAGGTCTCCAGCTTGAAGACGGGTTGATCTTCTCGGTTGTAAACAACAAAGCGGCCCGGAGCGAAGATCAATGAGGCAGGGGTGCGGCGGTACAAGGCGGCGCTGAAGTTCTCCAGCCGATAGGTCTTGAGCCTTTCGTAGCCAACCAAATCCGGCACTTGGCCGCGTATCCCGGTGCTGGTGAGGATAAAGTCCTCCGCGGTCGAGGCCATGTCCTTCAGACTGGCAGGGTTCCACTGTCGCTGGATCGCCACGAAGGACAGAACCACAACAACAGCAAGCGCGAAAGAGATCACGTTTTCGCCCTTGTGCATTTCCCATTAACCTTTCCCCAGAACCGAGAGGCTGATTCCGACTTTCCAGGCATCTATTTAATCACTTCTCGCCAGGATTGTCATGAGCGGGCGGGGTCTGACCGGAGTTCGCCTACTGAGGGGATCGGAAGGAGTCCAGCAGCCAGATATCCTCCGCCTGTTGATGGCGAAGAATGTAGAAATTGCAGTCATCGGCCAGCACCTTGAAACACTGATAGCCCACGCCGTACCACTGATCCAGGACTTCTTTGACTTCGAACACGCGTCCGCCGGGCTTGTCTTGGAAGGAAAACCGAAGGGGCCGTTCATCGGCCTTGTAGCCGGAATAACATTCGACTTTGAGACTGCTGCTCATGTCATTTCAACACGCCTGTCATTCTGAGCGAAGCGAAGAATCTCTGCAGTTGGCTTATGCGCCGGGCGTTGGAGGACGAGCTGTGAAGATTCTTCGCTTCGCTCAGAATGACAGACGGCACCCCAAGCTAGATAGAAGACAGGCTCGGCATAGCCGCTTTTACGGTAAGCCTGTGAGGGCTAGATCGCAAGTTCTGCGCGGATAGACTGAGCGTATGCGTCGAATCCTGAAACCGGCACCAGGCGGATATGTTCGTGCTGAAGCACGCTCAGCGAGAAACGGACCTGGGCATTCTGCTGATCAGCGTTGTCTTCGTGACCCACCGTCAGCGTGGAACGCTCTTGCTCGAGGACTTTTTCAAAGGTCCACACTAGCGCCTCGGTGAGTTTGGGATCTCGTTGCAAGGAAACGGCATGGATTAGTTTCAGGCGTCCGTTAGGCTTGCCTGCCTGTGCTTGGGGCTTGTACCCAAAGTCGAAAGAGAAGGGATCGCCAACCCCCGTCCATTGGGAGGCTGGAACGCGCCTTTCGAATAACTTGTGCCCAAGAATGCCATGCCGGCTAAAGCAATCTGTCATCTGCTGCCTGACGTAAACCCGGGTGTCTTGCTCCGTTGGACCGGCAACACGCGCTCCCACATATCGTTCGAAAAGGTCCTGAAGCTGCGCCAAGAGGTTGGAAGTCAGGCAGGGGCGGGGCTGCGACAATTGAATGAGATTCGAAAAGGACTGTTGCATTTCTCCGAGGTAGCGAGCGAGATCATCCCTGTGATCTTCGATCTCCTGTTTGAAGTGCGATTGGAGATCCCGCAGAAACTCCTGATCCGCCTCCTGGTGGAAGCGGCTGATTCGCCGCCAGTCGTCGCTAAACACGCAATCCAGGAACCGCTCCCCAGGACAAGAGAGGAAGACACCGATGTTGATAAACTCTTCCTTCGTCACGTCGGGGACGTAGCGGACCAGGAAGTACGAGCATTCCTTCAATCCACTCTCTTTGACCATGGGTCCGGCCTCGGTCGAGCGATCCTATTAGTCTCACGCCAATTGGGGAAGGGTTTCAAGCTACTATTCTTGGCGTCAATAATCGCCTGCCGAATTCCTCTGCGCCGCTTATACAATGTCTCCGCAAGTTGGTTCAACTTGCCGGGGTCGGGTCCGCACCACTCGCCGGGCATTTGAGAAATGCATTCCCCGATTTGAGAGCTGTCCAGGTTCTCGACTCGAGAGAGGAAAGGCTCAAAAGACTTCAATCCCCGTACCTCGTCATAAACCAGCCGGCGCGGATAAAGTCCCCGAATTGGGGAATCGGGAAAACTCCAATCTCCGTCGTTAAAACAAAAACCCTGATCGATCAAAAGCGCCGAATACGCGGGGTCCTCATCGTTCACGGAGTGATAGAAAACGACCTGTCGCCCGTCACAATTGCAGGTCCATTTGTCGAAAACAAATCCGCCCAGGAATAGCGAGGCTAAACCCTTTACTCTGCTCAGCAAACGATCCGGCAGAAAATCCACTACTAGAGTTTGACCAGGCGCTCCTGGATAACGCGAGCCAAACTGCAGGCCAGCCAGGCAGAGTTCGCGGCGGGAACCGATCTCGAGTTCAAGAGGGGGCGTGCCACGGATAAGGCCAGGGGGAACCTCCACGAAGGCCGGAGCGGCAACCGGCAGGCCAATGAGCATCGCCAGGCGGCCGGCGAGCATTTCGTTGGCCAGGATGCGTACGTGCTGGGGGTTGTTCTGGAACTTGACGACGTAATTGGACTCGTCCGCACAACGCAGCAGGTAGGGCTGCGAAGCCCCACGCATGCGGCGGATCACCTCCAAGGCGAGAATCGGATTATAGCCTGCCGGACCTTCCGGCCTTGAAGGCTCACCGTGGGGTTGGGAGTGCGAATCCATCCACGCTGCCTGACGAGCGACGCCCGGCCCGGCACTGGACGGCTCCGGGCCAGACACACCACCACGCTTGTTGTCCGCGCCCGCATTTTGAGGGCGGATAGGACGCTTTCGGGTCCTCGTGACTTAGTCGAGCTACTTGCCGCGCCCCTTCTTTTTGGCAGCCGGTTTCTCCGCCGGCTTGGCAGGCTTCGCCACTTTCTTAGCGGGCTTCGCCACTTTCTTAGCGGGCTTCTTGGCCTTGGCGGGCGCCTTCTTCGGCTTAGGCTTCGCTTTCGGCTTCGGCGCGGCTTTCGGCTTCGGCTTGGCTTTCGCGACCTTCTTCCGGGCCGCAGCAGGCTTAGGCTTAGGCGTGGGCGCCGGAGCTTTCTCCGTCACGGCCGGGACGACGGGCGCTTTCTCGATAATCTCGGTTTCCTCTACTTTATAAGAAACCTCCTCCTCGAGATCCTCGCCTTCCTCGCCCAACCTCTCGTCCGCTTCTTCCTTGTAGTCGGAGGAGAGCTCGTCGCCATAATCCTCGAGCTCATCACCCGCTTTATTGTCTTTATCGAAATCCATGCATCCCTCCCCCGTCAGTTTCTGATTCACTCAACCATGCCCGGCTTTGCTGCCCGGGCGACAGGTGCGAACGTCTTGACTACCCCGCTGGAGGCAGATTTATAACACACTCATCTTTGTGTCAAGTGTAATCGTTGGGTTCTTGAAGAAAAGCGTGCTAACGCCCCTGTGCAAGCTGCTGGGGAGTGGCCTTGGGAGCGGTCACGACCTCTCCTGCCCCGGACGCCGTCGGGGTTAGGCTAGCTGTCTTGCCTGACGGCCGGGAACTCTTTTTCCCCCGGGCTCGAGACCGGCTCGCTGGGCTCCTGCCCGCCACGAAGATGCGCAGAGACGCGCCGGCCGTCAACTGCGAGGTCTTCAAGTTATTCCAGCGGCGGATCTGGTAAGGAGTCACATCATAGCGATCGGCGATAAACTCCAGAGTGTCGCCGGGCCGAACACGATACTTGACCGCGTAGTGCGGCCCCCCCTCGCGCACTCGCGCCAGCGATGATTCGCTGCCTGGGGACATCGGTACCACCAGGTGGGTGCCCTGTTCGACCTCCGATTCATTATCCAGCTTGTTCGCCTCTCGCAAAGCAACCGGCGAGACGTGGAGCTTCTTGGCAATGCTGGCAAGAGTTTCGCCTTCCTCAACCTTATAGGCTCTCCACCAGATTCTCTTATCCTCCGGGACCGCGGCGATCCGCTGCTCGAACAGTTCCTTAGTCCCCGGTGGAAGGTTTAAGGTGAACTCCGGGTTGTTGGGCGGAGTCGTCCAGCGAAGCAAACTGGGGTTCAACCGCGTCAATTCATCCACGGGCCTGTCGATGAGTTGTGCCACCAGGCGCAGGTCCGTGGGTGTGTTCAGGACGACTGGGTCGGCAGCAAAAGGCGGATCCGGCTGGATGTCGAAGCCGTAGGCTTTGGGGTCCTTGGCGATCATCACGGTGGCCATGAAAATCGGCACGTAGTCTTCCGTCTCAGCGGGAAGGGCGTGCAGCCGCCGCAGGTCCCAATAATCGGCGTAACCTGTCCTCGCGATGGCGGCCTGCACGGTCAACGGGCCGCTATCGTAGGCCGCCATGGCAAGGGACCAGTCCCCAAACTCCTGATAAAGCTCCTTGAGGTGGCGGGCGGCAGCTTGTGTGGACTTGACGGGATCCTGGCGTTCGTCCACCCAGCGGTCTTTCTTTAAGCCGTAAAGCATGCCCGTTCCAACCATGAACTGCCAGATGCCCTTCGCCCCTTCGTGCGACAAGGCGTAAGGATTGAACCCGCTTTCGAGGGCGGCGAGGTAGATGAGATCCTGCGGAATCCCCTCCTTCTGCAGGGTTTCCGAAATCATTGCCTGGTATAACCCTATCCGTTTCAGGGCCGTCGTAACATAGCTTCGACCGTGGTTCTGAAGATAGGTCAGCACGCCGTCAACATAGTCGTTCGACACCAGCGGCAAGTCTGACCGGACGGCTTTCAGCTCCTGCTGAGCTTGCTGCTTGACCCGTAGATCAACCGGGAAGGTCAGGCCGGAAAACGATTCGAGCGGCGGAGGGACGTAGTTGTGCGGGCTCAAGGTGTCTCCGCGTTCCAGCGCCGCCGCCTCATCGGCATAGACGTCCTCCGTCAGTTTTTCAAACTCATTGTTGAGGCGATCGTCAGCCTGAAGGTCGAGGTTCGATTCGAGTAGTTTTTCCACCGCCTGATCGAACTTCTCTTTGGCTTCTTCCAGGTTTCCTGACCGGTAGTCGGCGATTCCGGCTTTGTACAGGGTTTCAACTTGGGAAACGAGCGCCTCGGCGGGGTCAGGGGGCGGCGCAGGCGGAGCTGCCGGCGTCGCCACAGAAGGCTTGGGAGGGGTTGATTGAGCGACTGGGGTTGGTGGCGCGGGGGTTTGAACGACCACTTTCTGCTGCTCCGTTACGCAACTTAGCGAAAGGGCAACAGCGCCCAGGCTCCATAAGAGCTTGACCTTGCTCGAAAATGCGCCTCCGTTCCTGAGTTTGATAGCTCTTTCCGTCCTTTCCTGGCCACTCGACCGAATTCTAACGACTAGGCCCTTCCACGGTCAACCCTAAAGTCGGTTACCACAATCCGTCGATACGATGCTTCGACCCGGCCGGAGATCCGACCGGCGCCGAGGGAAGTCCCGAGTTTGGCTAGCCGACTATTTGTCACTGTCATGCCGTCACGCTGGGAGTCGCAAGTCCTGGCTCCGTTTTCGCAAAATGCGGCGCCATTTGCTCCGTTTGGGGTGAGATTGCTGCTAATTTGCGCACAAAACACGCGAAATCTGCAACCTTCAAAAAAGTGATTCCCTTTGTTTTCAGGCACTTCTTAGCTTCGTTCCCGCGATTTTCGTATTCTCTCGCACTCCTCTGTATTCCCCCGACCGGGCGATTTCGACCCCCGTCCTCTTTCCCGTTCGAGGCCTCCGCCAAAACCTGTGAAGTGCTGGAGAACTCGAATTCTGCGCGTAATGCACGCATTTTAGCGCTCAATTGCGGCTCATTTTGAGTTCGTTTTAGTTCGTTTTGCAAATGCCTTCCTGTGTTTTCAATAACATACTGGCTTCGATCGTATTGTTTTTGTTGTTTCGAACCCCAGCTTTCCCCCGCTCGCCCGGACGACCCCGCTTTTTTCTTCCGTTTCGAGCATCCCGGCGCTCCCTTAGCGACAAAACGTCGGGAAATAGACAACCACGATAGGCTATCATAGGCCGGGCGGCTTGTCAAGCGAAAAGTGGGGAGTGGTACAATTTGATGTGGTAGCGGCGAGTTTAGCTCGCCAAATGGCGGCGTAAAGCCGCCCCCAACGTCAAACTGAGACGCTACCGTTCAAACCAAGCGCCCGTCGTTCCTGAATCGGGCGGCGGAAAAATCCCCCTTAATTGTCATTTTGTCATCCCGGGCGGTCATCGGCTTACGGGTGTCTGCAATGGTACCAGGTAGCGTTTTCAGGAAGGTAGCTCTGGTGTCGTGTCCCGCAATGGGAACAGTAAGGCGGGCAGATGTCGATGGCATGGCTGTCGCAGACACCCAAACTGCGGGTGTCTGCGCTAGCCGGCGGCGTATTCAGTGATAAGTTCGTGCTATCTTCGGCGGTGCGGCCAACGAGGGCAGCGGTGGGATGCCTTACAGTGACCGGATTTATGACACTCGACCTAAGCTAGGGGTTGCGGTCGCCTAGCTCGCCGGGTTCTGGAGATTCATGTGCGTTCACTCTTGTGAAGATTCCGTCAGGGTTAGGGATGGCATAACCGTAGCCGTAATTCCCCCAGATCGTTCCGCCCTCGAAGTAGACAACGGTGAGGCCGAAATTAAACTTCGGCACCTCGGCAAAGGCGCACCCCTCCTTTGAGTTCGCACGCTCGGCACAAGGCGCTTCGTCCTTCGCCTCATTTATCCCGTCGCGGTATAGGATGCCGTTGATGCTGTCCGAGAAGCCATGCCTCGGGTCGGTGATGGAACCAATACCCTCGACACGGCCAACTGGGGAAAGGGTGATTTCTTGGCCGGGTTCCAATCGGAGCAGTTCCTTGCCTTCAACGGGGTCGCTGTCCCCACGGTCTCCACGGGCCTCAGCGTTATATCGGGCCCGAAGACCTGTAGCCGCTTGGGTTGGAATCAGTCCCCAGTGAAAAGTCTTTTGAACCAACGCAGGGCACCCGCCATTGCACCAAGCAGGATTGGCATCACAGATCGGCTCGAGCACCCGTCCGTTATGAATTACGAACTGACAGTCCACGCCGGTCTGGCGCACAGGGAACACGACTGCCAATCCCACCGATACGATACTTTTTGACGTTTGGCTCTTCAAGGTAAATGAGACGTCGCTCAGCCAATCTTTGACTGCCTCCCAAAATTGCGAATCGTCCCCTTCTATCTGGGGCAACTCATATTTCCCCGGTAGGAGTTCTTCCCGTCCTTTTGTTATCTTGACCAGTTTCACCGGGTCCCCGGCTTGTGCCGGGCAGACCTGTAGCGTCTTCGGCCATCTCCATTCATTCTCGGTTCCGGCAGCTTGTTCCGTTTTACCAGCCTGGGCAACTGCATGGCCAAGGGGCCAGATTTGAAATGTCAGAACCACAGTTAGCAAGCCGCGCAAGAGGCAGACAGTGGACGCGTTCAATCGTTGGAGTGCCCTCGACATCGTTTCTCCTCTCCTCGCGCATTCCAGACAAACCGAAAAACGCGCCCACTGTCGGGTACTCGACGTGCCACAGGGCCGCTATAAAGGCCCGCGGCATGCAAATCGTAGCGTGGTGTACTCCTACGACCCCAAAGGGCGCATACATGCCGACAACTACCGTCGGCACGTATGCGCCACCCGTGGATTTGTTCAGAACAATCGAAAACTGACTTCGACGACGACTCGGACCGGGACCGGCATTCCGTCGCGGGTGGAAGGTTGGAAGTGCCAGGTGCGGACGGTTCGAATTGCTTGTTCGGACAACCCGAAGGAGAGAGGCCTCACCGCACTGACGTTGCCCACGTCGCCGTGCGCGTCCACCACGAGCATGAGCACAACCGTACCCGAATACTTGGCTACGCGGGCCTTCTCCGTATAGGAAGGTTCAGGCTTAAACTGTGGGAGAGGTGCAGTGACTTTTCCACCGACGGCGTAGCTGCGATGTTCAGGAACGGCAGCATCGGCTGGTTCGCCGGCGTCACCACCGGGCACCTTTTGCAACTCGTTATACTTGTGCTGGAGCCCGACGTCATCGGGTGAGAGCCGGCTGGCCTGATGGTATTCTTCCAGAGCGGATTGCGAGTCGCCTTGCTTTTCAAGCGCGTCGCCGAGGGCCTGATGCCAGTACGGTTCATCCGGATCCCCGCGCAGGGCGGCGCGGTACTCGGCGATCGCGGCCTCAAGCTTGCCTTGGTGATAAAAAACGCCGCCTTGTTCGTAGTGCTTCAAGGCCTCGTTCAACTTCTTCCGGGCCTTCTCGTTCTTATCGGACCATGCCCGGCCGGGAAAGATCAGAGCGAGCATTAGCGGGGCCAAGACCAAGACCCCGAATCGCTGCAAAGTTCCCGGACCTTGCGGAGAGATCCTGGCGGTCATAATTGGAGAGTATATCACGGGCCGGCGCAGACCCCTGCGCTTTGGTGTCTGCGATGTCCCGGAGGGACCGATTAGAGTGGGCGGCGAAGGGCAGGTGTCAGGTTGCAGGGCGGGCAGGGCGAGATTCTTCGCTCCGCTCAGAATGACAGGGGAAGGGGCAGAGCGAGATTCTTCGCTCCGCTCAGAATGACAGGGGAAGGGGCAGGGCGGGATTATTCGCTCCGCTCTTTGGAGCGCGGGCGCATGCATTGCCTTGCATGTACGCGCCACCCACGATCAATGCTCGTGAGCCCTATCTATTTCTGATAATATTTAGCGTTACCCTCGGTATATTCGTGCCATTTCTCCGGCAGGTCATCGAGCGGGAAGATGGCGGAAACAGGGCAAACCGGCACGCAGGCGCCGCAATCAATGCACTCCACCGGGTCGATGTAGAGCATGGGAACATCGGCGAAGTTGGCTTCATCCTTTCGCGGATGGATACAATCCACCGGGCAAACGTCTACGCACGCGGTGTCCTTGGTGTTGACACAGGGTTCAGCAATTACATAAGCCATAGGAGATTCCTCCCGAGGGCATCTAAGTTTGAGTCTCCTTTTGCCCCCAGATAGCCTCAGATTATCCGGGCGCCGGGAAAGGCGCGATGACTTAAGTCGTGCTCAGGGATGAAGTGTCTGGTAAGCTATTCTAGAGAAGTAGGCGCGGCCCGGGTGGGCGCGCCTGACTGCCCATAGGCTTGCGTCCGGGCAGCCACAAGGGCTGCCCCTACAAAACACCTCATGACGGTTCTCGATCCAGTTGAGACTCTGCGCCGGGTGGCGTTTTTCGCGGTCCTGCCCGTTGATGAGCTTAGAGCCCTGGCCTGCCACTGCGTTGCCCGGCGGCTAGGCAAGGCGGAGATGCTGGCTGCGGAGGGTGACGCGTGCGACGGCCTCTTCGTCATCCAGTCCGGGGCCATCAAGATTTTCAAGATGGCCGAAAACGGCCGCGAGCAGGTGTTGGTGATCGAGCGCGCCGGATCTACGGTCGGCGAACTCTCGATTTTCGACGGCGGCACTTTTCCCGCCTCGGCGGCGGCTGTGGAAGACTCCACCTTGCTCTTCTTTCCCAAGAAGGAGTTTTTGGATTTGTGCCGCCGCAATTCGGAAGTGGCACTGGCGGTTATCCGGACCCTGGCGTGGAGGTTCCGGTACCTTGCCGATCTGGTCGAAGAACTATCCTTGAAAGAGGTCAGCCATCGCCTGGCGCGGTTCCTGCGTGACCGCGCGCTGCGGTTGGGAGCGCGCACGCGACGCGGCGTGGAGTTTCCCTTGGATGAAACCAACCAACAGATCGGCGCGGAGATCGGCACGGTGCGCGACTTGGTATCGCGCAATCTCCGGCGTTTTGTAGATCGCGGCCTCATTCGCCTGGAGCGCCGCAAAGTCATCGTGCTCGACATGGCCGAACTCGAAGCCCAGGCCGCCGGGGCAAAAAGAGCTTCGGGGTGAGTGGGCAGTCGGCAGTGGGCAGTCGGCAGCCGGAGCGGGGGTTGCGCTTTATCTTGTGGGAAGGCTGCCGAAGGTGTGGAGGAATCAAAACAGCTCACGCCAAGGCGCAAAGACGCAAAGAGACACAAGATTGACTATGCCTGTTGGATATTCCAAGAAGTCGCTGATCGAAAAGCTCGGCATCAAAGATGGATTCGCCATCGCCATCCTGGGCGCTCCAGAGAATTATGCTGCGACGCTGGGACAGCTCCCTTCCGGCGTGAAACAGGCCAATAAGCTCAAAGGTCCTCTCGATTTCATCCAATTCTTTTCTTCAAGACGTTCTCGTTTGAACGAGCAATTCCCGAGGTTGAAGGCGGCGCTCTCACCCAGCGGGATGCTCTGGGTGTCCTGGCCCAAGGCGTCATCGGGGGTGCCGACTGACCTTACCGAAAACGTGGTTCGTGAAATAGGGCTGGCGAATGGCTTGGTGGACGTTAAGGTCTGTGCCGTCGATGAGGTCTGGTCCGGCCTGAAGTTTGTGTACAGGATCAAAGACAGACCATAGACCCCTTACTTACGAGCGGACGCGAAAATGCCCCCGGGATCAAGGATGGATGCGCCATACGGCCGGGATGAAAGGCCCAGAGTAGTTGGAATGACGCTAGGGCGCTGCGGGCTTGTCAAACTTCGCGTCATCGATGGGCACGTTATGTTTCACCTCGCTCAGCTTGATGACGAAGGCGAATTCGCCCAGCGAAAAGTGCATGGCGAAGGGTAGTTTGATACCATCAACTTCGCGGTAGTCGTCGAAGGTTATGTCCAATGTGACTTTGCCGTTGGGCCCTTCGGCTTCCCTTTCTGTACGCGCCAGCAATCCCGAGTCGGCGTCGAACCACATCGTTTCCACGGCCCCATCCGGGGGGGTCGCTTCAACCACGTAAGCGTCGTGGCCATTAACGCTTTCCTTCCCTTTAACCGTCATTTTGGGGTAAAGCTCTCTGAGCTTGATCGCAGCGTAGAAGTCGGCGTCGCGCTTCATCGCCGCCAGTTCAGTCCCGGTAATATCTCGCATCCCGTTTTGCGGGTTGTCCTCCCAGCCCACGGCGCCATTGAAACCTCGCCTGGCCTGACCAAAACCGGGGAGGTCGGTGACCAGATACTGCTTGTTGGGGGCCTTCGCATAGATTTCCTCGGCCGCCGGTCCGGGCAACTGATCCATCTCGAACGTACCTTTGGAAACCCGGCTGGTCAGCTTCTCGAGGGCGGCCTTGCCTCCTATGGCTTTGACGTACTTATCGAGAACCTGGTCCACTGAGGGCAGAGCAGCTTGTGGGGTGGTCTGAGCCACGGCCGCAGCGAGCCCTGCCAAGAGAACGAGCGGACACATCCAAAGAAGTGTCCTCGGTTTGAGACTGTTGCGCATTTTTCCTCCCGGAGTTTGCCCTCCCGTGTGGCGCTTATATGCCGCTTTAAAGGTCTGAAGTGATTGCGAAGAGCGCCATGGGGCACACGGTTATTCCACACATTGAAGGGCGAAAGAGTCGCCGGTCACCGATTATCTCACAGCCTTCTGATTCCTGACCGCTGAATTCTGACTCCTACCCTTCATTTTCCTGCGTTCCCGGGCCCACCCACCGGATAAATCCTGGGCACCCGCTGCTCGACTGGCGGCAGTGCGGGGAAGGCTGCATGCGGCTCGGTTTGATACCAATAGGCGACGGAGAAGTAATCGTCGGAACGGTGGTTGGCGTGGCCGTGCTCGATGGTCGCGCGCAGCGATTGGGTGAAGGTGATGGGCGAATCAAGGTGGAAGCGGTAGACGGAGTATCGCCCCCCGACTCGCTCCACACCCTTTACGGGAGCGCCAAACATCAAGTATGAAAACGGCTGGTCGCCAAAATCCCAGGCTCCCTGGAAATAGTCTTCGGAGCCGGTGCCGTTGATGGAGGGCAACTTCTCACCGTCAATGAAGAACATATCGTCGCCCTCGCCCCACCATTCGTCCTGGTTTTGCAGCACGGACATGGTCACGCCCACGTAGTGGCCACGGCCGGTGGCTTCCATCCACACGTAGTTGCCCTCTCCGTCGAGGTTGGTTTTCTTATCTACCAGCGGGTCGCCGTTGGACTTCCATTGGTTCGTCCAGCCCTGGCAGGGAGCGCACTGGCGATACTGGGCGTGGAAATAGATTGTGTCCGCAGGGAGGGGAGCCTTGTAAGCGCGGTAATCAATATTGAAATAGAGGGCATCCACGCCTCGGTTTCCTTCATCGGTCAAGGTGATTTTTCCCATCTTGCGAAATGGCATGGGAAAGTAGCAGTTCAACGCCTGAGCCGAGCCCACGGCCAGCGGAAACGACTGGTAAGTGAAATAGTCACCCAAGCCCAAGCCGTAGAAATCGCCGATGGGAGCTTCCACACTGGGAGTGGTTTCGTTGTCCCAATACATGCGGAGCACAAGCTTCTTCAGGTGGAATTGCTCGCCGCTCGCAATCGTAAACCAGATATGCGTGATGACTCCCGGTCCGGCCTGTTCAAACACTGTGACCGTCTCACCGGCTTTCACTTTCCAGGAGTCCTCGTTGGCGCCGGTCCGATCGTAACTGGAGACCCGCTTCAGTACGTAGTTCTGCTGCTGAGTAAGATCGGGAAACAACCCGCTGAGGTTCTGGGCAACGGCGGGTACGGCAAGGGTAAGAGCGGCTAAGAGAAGCGTGAGCTTGCGCATTTTGACCTCCGGAATGTTCGAATCAGTATGCTGCTGCGAGCCGCGTCATTGTATCATGCGCAAGCTTTGGAGTGCGGCAGCTTGCTGCCGCTTTTTTCCGCGAGCTTGCTCGCGCGCGGCCGACGAGGGGCGACCCTCCAGTGCACGGCCAGCAAGCTGGCCTTCGCGAAAGCGGCAGCAAGCTGCCGCACTCCAAAGCTTGCGCAACCCAAGGTCCTCGACTTCCATCCCAAGGCGCGTTAAGCTTGCCAGAAGTTATATGTCTCACGCGCGAATACGGCAGATCGGCAGTCCCACCAACTCGATCGTGAAGGTCTATCGCCGGGCTTTGGCGAAAGGCACAACACGCGAGGGTTGGCTAGCCGTCGAAGGCCCTTTCCTGGTGAAGGAAGCCCTTGCGGCGGCCCCGACAGTTCGCACGCACAGCGTGCTGATCACCGAGAGCGGCAGCGCGAAATTTTCCGGGCTTCTGGAAGGGTTGCCCGCAGAAGCCGAGGCCGTGCAGGTTCCTCACCGCTTGTTCGAGCAGTTGGCGCAGACCCAGAACCCCCAGGGCATCGCCGCGCTGGTGGAGTTGCCGGATTACAATCTGGAGACTATTCTGGCGGGCCAGAATGTGCTTCTGCTGGTGGCCTGCGGGCTCCAAGATCCTGGCAACCTGGGCACTCTGATGCGCAGCGCGGCGGCTTTTGGCGCCTCGGCCCTTTGCACGCTGCCGGAAACCGTCAGCCCATTCAATCCCAAAACTGTCCGGTCTTCCGCCGGCGCGATCTTCCACCTTCCGGTGCTTCACGACCTGTCCGTCCATGACCTTGTGTATCGCCTGCGCGCGGATGGAGTTTGCATGGTCGCCGCCGACCGCCATAGCCCCTCGCCGCTGTGCCAGGCAAATCTGCGAGGCTCGGTCGCCATCATGGTGGGCAGAGAGGCTTCCGGCCTGCAGCCGGAGATTGCCCGCGAGGCCACGCTGTGCTTGAGCATTCCCATTCGCCCCGGAATGGATTCCGTCAACGCGGCAACAGCGGGAAGTGTGTTCCTTTACGAAGCGGCCCGGCAGCGGGGATTCAAGTATTGAAACGACGTCCGTGGTCCGTAGTCAGTTGTCCGTTGCCGCTGGGTGGTTTGGGTTGTTTGGTTGGACCGGCAGACCGACACGTGCAGACAGGCAGATGGACGGAGGCCACGGACAACGGACCACGGACAATCAGTTTTAATGAGCCAATTCTTATGAGCTTATTTGAACCACCGGCTGCAGACCTCGCTCGTAAGTCAGCCCAGCAACCCTCCACCCCATCGCCGCTGGCCGACCGCATGCGGCCGGAGACCATCGAGGAATACGTCGGCCAGGTTCACATCCTCGGGCCTGGCAAGCCGCTGCGAAAACAGATTGAGCGCGACGAGCTTGCCTCAATGATCCTCTGGGGGCCGCCGGGTTCCGGTAAGACCACTTTGGCAACCATCATCGCGCGCAAAACGCGGAGCGAGTTCGTCCGCTTCAGCGCCGTGCTCTCCGGCATAAAAGAGATCAAGGAAGTGATGGCGACGGCGGAGAAGGTGCGGCGCTACGGACGGCGAACGGTGCTTTTCATTGACGAAATTCATCGGTTCAACAAAGCGCAGCAGGACGCCTTTCTCCCCTACGTCGAGCGCGGCGACGTGGTGCTGATCGGCGCCACCACTGAGAACCCTTCTTTCGAAGTGATCTCCGCGCTTCTCTCTCGCGCCAAGGTCTACATGCTTTCCGCTCTCTCCACGGATGAAGTACTGACGCTGCTGGAGCGCGCCTTGAAGGACGAGCAGCGCGGCTTGGGCAAGGAGAAAGTGGAGATGGCGCCGGAGTTGCTGCGCCAGATCGCCGTGTTTGCCAATGGCGATGCGCGCGCCGCTTACAACACGCTCGAGGTGGCGGTGGCCGCTGCGCCACGCGAAGGCGAAGGCGAAGCGCGGCGCGCCGTTGTCACGGAGGCCATCCTCGAAGACACCCTGCAGCGCAAAATGCTCCTCTACGACAAGGCCGGCGAGGAGCACTATAACCTGATTTCAGCCCTGCACAAGTCGGTGCGCAATTCCGATCCGGACGCCACGCTCTATTGGCTGGGCCGCATGCTCGAGGCCGGCGAAGATCCGCTCTACATCGTTCGACGCATGATTCGCATGGCTTCCGAAGATATCGGTCTGGCCGATCCCAATGCTTTGGCGGTGAGCGTCGCCGCCATGCAGGCGGCGCATTTCGTGGGCATGCCGGAGGGGAACCTGGCGCTGGCGGAGGCGGCCGTTTACCTGGCGCTCGCGCCCAAGTCGAACGCGCTTTACGTGGGCTACGGCGAAGTGGCGCAAGACGCGCAGAAAACCCTCGCCGAACCTGTGCCGTTTCACCTGCGCAACGCGGTAACCGGTTTGATGGCCAACCAGGGCTACGGCAAGGGCTACCAGTACGCCCACAATGCTGCTGAACGGCTCACCGATATGCAGTGCCTTCCTGACAACCTCAAAGAGCGCCGATACTATCGCCCCACTGACCAAGGATTTGAGAAAAGACTGAGAGAGAAGATGGCGGCGATCGCGGAATGGAAAAAGAAATTCGCGGAGAAGTGACTTTGTCTGAAATTGGAGATTTCAGATTTGAGATTATAAGACGTGCGAGGGTCGAATGACCTATGAACGGTTCGAAGACTTGCCGGTGTGGAAAGCGGCGATTGAATTTGCGAGTCGGATGTTCAGCTTGACCGAAGGACCGGAGTTCAAAGGGCGCTTCAGCCTCCGGGATCAGATCGAGCGAGCGACCGTGTCGATATCCAACAACGTTGCCGAAGGCTTCGAACGGGGCACCACTCAGGAGTTACTGACGTTCCTCTATATCGCGCGCGGTTCTGCAGGTGAAGTTCGGTCGATGCTGTGCCTGCTCGAGCATCTTCACGCCTTCTCTGATTTGAAATCTGAGATTGCAGATTTGAAATCAACCGCCGAAGGCATCTCGCGTCAATTGCGCGCCTGGGCCGATTCACTTCAGAGTTCCAAGATCAAGGGCCAGCGTTATCTGACCGAGAAATCACGCCAAGCAGAAAAAGCCGCCCGCGAACGCAAAGAGTTCCTGGAAAAGTTTCGCCAAATCAGGGAGCAGGCCAAGCAGGGTTCGGCAAGCATTGAAGTCGAGTCCACTTGAAAGGGCTCAAATCCCCTCCGTCACAAACCGCTTGGCGTGTTCCTTCAGGATGCAGCGGTCCTGAACCACAAACACTCCGGCGTCGCGGGCGCGGGCGGCGGCTTCTTCATGGATCACTCCTTCCTGCATCCATAGGGCCTTGGCCTGCCTGCGGAGGGCCGCCTCCACGACCTCGGGGACAAACTCTGACCGGCGGAAGATCACCACGACTTCGATCGCCTCCGGAACGTCATCAAGCGCCGCGTACGCCTTCTCGCCTAAGACGGATTGTTCGTTGGGGTTGACGGGAATAATGCGGTAGCCGTGGGCCTTCATGTAGGCGGACACGCCGTAACTTGGCCGCGCCGTGTTGGAGGATAAACCGACCACGGCGAGAGTCTTGTACTTCTCCAGGATCTCGCGGATGGGATCGGACATGTTGATTCCCCGGCTAAGAAAGTGGGCGATCCGCGACCCCACCTGTCATTCTGAGCGAAGCGAGGAATCCCTGCAGTTCCCCGCGACGTGGCGACCGCCGAGAGCAACTACAGAGATTCTTCGCTTCGCTCAGAATGACAGGTGTGGGGGACGGTCCCTACGACCTTCGCGCGAGTGTCACTTCACAGCCTTGACTGAAGACGCGGCCACGCGTTGCAGCGCCTCCAGGAACTGCTGGTTTTCCTCGTGCACTCCCACCGTAACGCGCAAGGAGGTGGGGAAGCCGTAGAGTTTCATGGGGCGCACGATGACGCCCTCGTGAAGCAGCCGGATGAAATCTTCTTCACAGTCCCGGCCCGTGTCGATCAGCAGGAAGTTGCCCACCGAAGGCGTGTAGCGCAACCCCAGCAGGGTCAATTCCCGGGTCAGGAATTTCATTTCCCGGGCGTTCATCTCGATCGAGCGCGCCACGTGCTCGTGGTCTTCGAGCGCCGCCAGACCCGCAACCTGAGCCACGCTCGAGGCATTGAACGGCGAGCGGATGCGGTTGAGGCATTCGATCAACTCGCGGTGACCCATACCGTAACCCAAGCGCAGGCCCGCCAGTCCATGCACCTTGGAGAAGGTCCGAAGCGCCAGGATGTTCCGGCCCGCCCGCACACAGTCCACTGAACGAGAATAATCGGGGCGCTGCACGTACTCGTAGTAGGCCTCATCCAACACCACCAGAACCTGCGGCGGGATCGCATCCAGAAAACGGTTCAGCGCTTCCGCGGTGAAGATCGTCCCGGTGGGATTATTGGGATTGCCAAGATAGACCAGCTTGGTTTTCTGAGTGATGGCATGCGCCATGGCAGCGAGATCGAAAGTTGACTCGCGCATGGGTGTCGCCACCACTCCCGCTCCCATGTCCTCAATCGCCAGCCGGTACATGTAAAAAGCCGACTCGGACGTAACTGCCTCGTCGCCGACGCTCAGAAAAGTCTTGGCCGCCAACTCCATCAAGTCCGTTGAGCCTGCGCCCAGGATGATCTGGTCAATTTTCAACTGGTGAATCTCCGCCAGTTTCCGGCGCAGGTAATACCCGCTTCCGTCGGGGTAAGATTGTATCCGGTTCAAGTGGTGTCGAATAGCTTCCTGGGCTTTTGGGGAAGGCCCCAACGGGTTTTCGTTAGAGGCGAGCCTGATGGCGGTTCGCCCCAGTTCGCGCTCGACCTCCTCCACCGGCTTGCCTGGCGGATAGGGACGGATGCGGCTCGACCAGGGCGGAAGTATGTCGTAAATGATGGATCGTGGCATGGTGTAATGGCAGTGGCTAGTGCCTAGTGGCTAGTGGTTAGTGCCTGCGGTTTTACTAGCCACTAACCACTAGCCACTAGCCCCTGATCTTCCGCCTCTCCAGTTCTTCAGTCGATTCACTTCCGCGGTCTTCAGTTCACGAAACTGTCCAGGCGCCAGACCATGGTCCGTTAGAAAGGCAATGCGGACGCGCTTCAACTTTAGCACCTCTTGCCCGATGCGCTCAAACATCCTCCGCACCTGGTGGTATCGTCCCTCGACAAGTGTGACTTCATACCAGGGTTTTTCGTCCGAGGCAAGAAGTTGGATTTGGCACGGGGCGGTGCGGCGCCCGTCGAGGACAATCCCTGTTTCCAGTTTCTTTATGTCTTCCTCGGCGGCCTGACCTTCCAGCTTAACGTGATAAGTGCGGGGCACGCCGGATTTTGGCGACATCAGGAAATTAGCCAACTCGCCGTCGTTCGTGAGCAGCATCAACCCCGAGGAATGGAAGTCGAGCCGTCCCACGGGATAAACTCTCTCCTTGATATTGCGCACCAGCGAGATTACGGTGGGGCGATGCTGCGGATCGCTCACGGTGGAGACATAGCCGGGCGGCTTATTCAGCAAAAGGTACAACCGCCGGCGGCTGCGCTTCAACGGCTTGCCGTCCACCGCGATTCGGTCGCGCGCCGGGTCTGCCTTGGAGCCTAATTCGGACACGACTTGCCCGTTCACCGAAACCCGGCCCTGTACGATCAACTCTTCGGCCTTGCGCCGGGAGGTTATGCCCGCTTCGGCAATGATCTTCTGAAGTCGCTCTTGCATGTGTGTCAGTCGAAGAGGTACACGCTCTGTCATCCTTCGCTTCGCTGCGCCGAATGTCACGTCATTCCCGCGAAAGCGGGAATCCATTGGTGCCTGGGCTGACAATGGACCCCCGCTTCCGCGGGGGTGACGAAGGTTGACTGTCATTTCCGCAGGTGGGCCACTGGCCCAGCTCCGCGGAGGATGACAGAATCGGGTTCAAGCTACCCTTGGTCGTCGAACTCGGGCAGCGACGGAGGACTTACATCGGACACGGATTCTTCGGCCACCGCTTCGTCTTGCGGAGTTGATTCGGAAGCCGAGGGGGCGGAAGCCTCGGCCGTCGCTGGCGGCCGCGGACCCGCCTCCGCTGCCCATTCCGAGCCCAGTGCTTGCTTGGCCAGCTCTTCAAACTCTTTGAGGCTGGGAAGCTCGCCCACGTCTTTCAACCCAAAGTGCACCAGAAAGTCGCGCGAGGTTCGATAAAGGATCGGGCGTCCAACCACATTCTTTCGCCCCGAGGTGACCACAAGTTTCTTTTCCAGAAGGGTGTGGATAACGCCTCCACAGTCCACTCCCCGGATTTCATTAATCTCCGGCAAGGTCACGGGCTGCCGGTAGGCGATCACCGACAACGTCTCAAGGGCGGGCTTGGAGAGCCGCACGGCCGGCTTCAGACTTTTCACGAATTTCCGCAGCACATCATGATGCTCCGGCTTCGAGAAGAATTTGTATCCCCCGGCCACTTCGCGGATTTGAATTCCGTGCTGCGCCAGTTGAAAATCCGCGGTTAATTCCTCGAGTTTAGACTTCACTCGCGCTCTCTCTTCGCCTTCCAGGGTGTTCAGGATCGCCTCGAACGGCACAGGCTCGGGCGCCACGTAGATGATGGCCTCGATCAGAGCTTTTAACGTTTCGTCATTGAGCATGTGGAACTCTGTGCGTTGTCCGTGGTCCGTTGCCTCCAGTCTCCGCCTGTCATTCCGAGCGAAGCGAGGAATCTCGCTCTGCTTCGAGCCGAACCGAGGGCGAAAGTCCAGGGCGAGATTCTTCGCTCCGCTCAGAATGACAGACAGCGACAACGCACAACTGAAAACGGACAACGGACAACTGACAACGGAC
>Ga0187864_10000589_pt1 | contig 39398 bp, 36 predicted proteins | sample June2016WEW_11_4_FD_132985 | JGI IMG/M metagenome (GOLD analysis project Ga0187864, IMG submission 132985) | Peatland microbial communities from SPRUCE experiment site at the Marcell Experimental Forest, Minnesota, USA - June2016WEW_11_40 | ecosystem: Environmental > Terrestrial > Soil >...
CAGCCGGTCTCTGTCCCGCTGGGTCATGAGGAGTTCTCCTGGTTCGGACACCTCCCCAGCCTGACCTTGTCAAGGGGACATTTCTACTTGGCACAAAGGGGACATTATCACGTGGCGCCGACATCCTACGGGCCGGCGTTGCGGAACCCGCCTCTTCGGGGTATCCTTTGTCAGAGCGCACCAAGGAGTATCGCAGTGGAAAGTAGAATTCACATCATCGGTTTGGTGGTTCCCGACCTGACCGACACGCACTTCGCCCGCGTGGCCAGCGGCGTCGCCCGCAGCATGCAGCCTTCCGGCTACACGGTCCTGATTTCGAACTCGGAGGGCGACGCCGAGCGCGAGCGGCAGGCGATCCACCTGCTGCTGTCGTGCTCGCAGGTGGACGGGATCGTCCTGGCCTCGGCCCAGGCGCCCGGCGAGACGGCGCTGTTCCGCCAGCTCGAGAAGCACAAGATGCCCTTCGTGCTCGTCGATCGCGACTTCCCCGCGATCGCCGCGAACTACGTCGGCGCCGACGACGAGGAAATCGGAACGGTAGCCACCGAGCACCTGGTCGCTCGTGGCTGCCGCCACATCGCTCAGATCGAAGGCCCGGAGACCTCCAGCGGCGCGGCCCGTTCCAGGGGGTACGTCGCGGCCCTGCGCGGGCACGGCCTGAAATCGGCGCCCGGCTACGTCGTGCGCGGCGGTTCGAGCGACGCCTCCGGCTGCGCGGCCATGCGGCAACTGCTTTCGGTCAATCCGCGCCTGGACGGCGTGGTGTGCTTCAACGACGCCGTGGCGGTGGGCGCCATCAAGGCGATTCTCGAAGCCGGCCTGGAAGTGCCCTACGACATCGAAGTGGTGGGCGCGGGCAACGTCCACTATTCGGATATTCTCCGCGTGCCCCTCTCGACCATCGACCTGAGCAGCGCCGCGATGGGCGAGCGTGCCGCGGAATTGATGCTCCGCATGCTCGAATCGAAGGAGCCGGTCCCGCCCGAGCGCGTCATCGTCCCCTTCGACCTCATCGCCCGCGAGTCCAGCAAGGCGCTAGCGGTTTAAGCACAGCGTCATAAGTAGTTGCGCATCCGCTCCCTCACGGTCGCGGTTCGGAACCGCCTCCGCACCGAACCGCGCGCGTTAGCAAGCGGTTGTCGCGCAGACAATAACGTCGCCATGTTTAGATCACTTCCCCGTCACCGCCCGGCCCACGCGGCGCATCCAGGCCAGCTCGTCTTCGGACATGGGACCGCGTTTCAGAGCCTCCAGCGCCTGGTCCATCTCGGCACTGTTGGCCGGGCCAGTCATGCATACATCCACTTCGGGCCGCGTGAGCACGAAGCGGTAGCAGTCCGCCGCGGTGGGCGCCTTCTCGTCCGCCGGAACCGGCCGCGTGCGCTGCATGCGCGACTGGAGGGTCTTCTTGCCGAGCAACTGGCCCCAACTGGTGGCCGTGTACGCCACCAGGCCGGGCAGGTCCGCGGCCGGCAGATGGGGAAAGATGTCCTGCTCCGCGCCGGGATGGGCGGCATTGTAACGGAAGTGGACCACGTCGAAATCGTTCCGCGCCGCAATCTCGGGAACCAGCACGCGTTTGTGCGTCGAGACCGCCAAATGCTTCACCAGCCCGCGCTCTTTCAGCCTCCGCGCGGCGTCCAAAATGCGCGCCGACACGGGCTTGTTCCACAGCCCCAGCAACAGGAGATCGGAGTGGTCGAAACGCAACGCGCGGAGCGCCTTCTCCACGCTCCAGGCCATCAGCCCCGCCGCGCGCGTGTACGACTGGATCATCAGCACGAACCGCTCCCGTTGCGGCGCCAGGTGGCGAAGCGCCTCTCCGAAGGCCTCCGTGCGCGCGCTTCCCCAATAGAAGTAGTTCACGCCACGGTCGAAGGCCCGCTCGACGGCGTCCGTAGGAACTCCGTAGCTGGACGCCACTCCCAGCCGGCCGACGCGCAAACCCGTGCGCCCCAGAACCGTGCTCTTGTAAGTGCGCAACTCGTTTTCAGGCATCACAGCCATGATACTGTGAACTCATGGGGCACGAGGACGAACTCAAAGAAGCGGCCGAGAAGGCGCGCGAGCCTTTCGACCGCATTGTCGGCGCCACTATGGCGATCGTCGCCGCGGCACTGGCGCTGGTCTCCGTTTTGGGGAGCATGAGCGTCACCAAAGAGCTCCTGTGGCAACAAAAGGCCTCCGACCAGTGGGCCTACTACCAGAGCAAGTCCATTCGCCGCTACCAATCGGAATCCGCCGCCGACGTGCTCCGCGCGCTCCCCGGCCCCGCCGCTGTGGAAGGCGCCAAGAAATACGACGCCAACGTGGACCGCTACCGCCAGGACTCGGACGAGATTTCGCGCAACGCGCACGAGTTCGAGGACAAGAGCGAGGCCAACGGCAAGCACGCGCTGCGGTTCCACGTCGCCGAGGTCTTCCTCGAAATCGCCATCGTCTTCTGCTCCCTGTCGCTGCTGACGCGCCGCCGCTGGTTCTGGTCGGCCGCCGTGCTGCTTACGGTAATCGGCGCCGGCGCCGCCCTGACGGTACTCGGGATCCACTGAACCGCACTCTGAGATATTACGATCAACTCAACTGAAACTCGTTGGGGCTTTGCTCCGTCCCACGGGGTGTGAGGCGATTGATCGACACCATTCACGCACCGCTGGAAACCGGACTCCATCACGCCAACCGGCCTCTCCTTCCGGTATTCATAACTCATACGGCCGCAGACTCCGGTTCTTCATATTTCATACCGTCTCCAGCCTCGTGCTTCCTATCTCGTCCGCGAAGCGGCTGAGCCGCAGCCGCCTCGCGGACGAACAATTACGCCGCGAATACCGCGTACCGCGTCACCGTCCGGTATCCCAGCCTCCGGTACAGCAACAGGCCCGCTTCGCTGGATTCGAGCACGCTCGGCCCGGCCCCGCCCGCCTGGGCCAGCGCGTGCCTCATGATCGCTTCTGCATAGCCCCTGCGCCGGTGCGCGGGCGGAGTGCCCACCGCGTACACTCCCACCGCGGCGCCCGTCGCTAGCGTCGCCGCGCTGGTCACCGCCACGTTCCCGCAGTACCCCAGCCAGCCGGTGAGACCGCCGCTCCACGTTCCCTCCGACTCGTAGATCTCGCGCGCCACCGCCGGCGGGAGTCCGAAGGCGACCGTCATGATGTAACTGAAATCGGCCCGCGTTGCCGCGTCCGAGACCCGCCGGTATTCGAGCGCCGGCAGGGCGCGGGCCGGCGGCGCCAGCCCCTCGGCCTCCATGCCCGGCAGCTCGGCCACCTCGTGCAGACCGCAGCGGTAGAAAACGTCGGCGACGATAGAGCGAACCCCGCTCTCGATCCAACCCTGGCAAACCCAGAAGGACCATCCCAATCCGCTCGCCGCAAAGAATCCAGCCGCCGTCTCGATGCGCCGCTCGAGTTCCCGCGGGCTGGAGACCGGCGCGGCCAGCACCGCCGAGTTAAACATCGAGTATTGGACCGCCGACGACGTGACCGCCACTCCCGCCAGCTCGCGCGTCTCGCCCCATGGCTTGGCGCGTCCGAAGGCCGCCAGCGTTGCGTGCAGGTTCTCCTCAATCGCCTCGAAGCCGGCCATGGCCAGTATCACAGCAGACCATAGCACCGCCCGTCAACGTAGGACAGGCCTCCGGCCTGTCGGTCTCACTTCGCGCGGAAAACGACGCTCACGGCCAGGTCGTCGCGGTGGCTGCTGTAATCGGCCATCTCGAAGAACACCTTGTCCAGCATGTGGCGCTCGCCGTCCGGCTGCTTCTTCGAGGCCTCCGCGAACGCGGCGCGGACTTTGTCCTTCGCGCCCAGGTCCGGAAGTGTGGTCACCTGCCAGACGAAGCCCGGTTTCATGGTGTGGACGGCCTCGGTGAACAGCCCGTAGCCATAAATCACGCCGTCCGCCACCAGTTTGTCCAGGACCGGCTTGTCGTACTTCCGGAACAGCTCGAGGTATTCTTCCATTCGTTCCGGCTTGACTTGAACCATATCGATGTCCTCGACCGGCATGGCGCCCGCCGGCGCGGAGCGGTGAGCTTCCTCCCGGGCGCGCAGCACATAATCGCTGTGCGTCGACGGATCGCTCATGGCAAACAGGTCCGCCATTACGGCGGGATCGCTCTTGATGAACTCGTCGATGGCCGCATCCGCCTTGGCCAGCGCCGTGAAATCCGCTACATCCGCCCAGAACACGACGTTGTTCACGCCCGGCACGTGCAGCATGTCCACGTCGATGCCGTAAGCGAGTACGACGCCGGAGTCGACGAGCTTGTCGAGGACCGGAACGAAGGCTTTGCCTCTATTCACGAACGCAGCCTCCTTGCCCGGGGCGACCTTAAACGTTGCGAGCGAAGTGAGGTGCTTGTATTGCTGCGCGGACAGAGACGTCGTCGCGAGCAGGAATGTCGTGAGAGTGAACATACGTGTAGTCATGGTGCTTATACCCTTTCTGAGTGTGGAGTCACTGTTCCCAGCTACTCGGGAGTATAGCGCGAACTTCGGCGTATATCCCTAGCCACGTTAAGCTATGCCACTTACCGGCACGCCTTCCAGATCAGCAGCGCGGCGCCGGCCAGGAATCCCGCCAGCGCCTGGTATTCCTCGTTCTTCCAGTACAACCGCCACTCGAACCGCCCGCGGGAGCCGCGCGGCGCCAGGCGCGGCCACAACATCCGCACACGCTCTGCATAGGCCGGATAGTCGGGGAACAGCTCGGCCAGATACTGCTCCTCCAGTTCAATGGCCGGAAGATACACCAGGCTGAAGACCGCCGCGAACAACACCGCCAGCAGCGCCTGCCGCGAAGCGATGGCCAGTCCCGCCGCCGCCAGCGCGGTCCCCAGATAGAGCGGATTGCGCACGTAGGCGTAGGGTCCGCCGGTCGCCAGACGCTGGTTCTTGGCGAGGTGGCCGGCGGCCCACGCCCGCAGGGCCAGTCCCAGCGCCGCCACTGGCAGGCCCCAGGCGAGCGACCGAGCGTTCGGGTCTGAGAACCAGGCAAATGCCGCCACGAGCGCGAATCCGAAGAGTACGCGCAAGCGGGCTACGGTGTGCGCATAGGGCTTGGGAAACGGGATCACTCCGAAACGCACCCCGCTGGCCTGCCCCTGGCCTGCAACCGGGCCTTCAGCGCTTCGAAGACGGCGTCCGGCGTGATTCGCAACATGCTGGCGTCGGGCTCCGGACGGCGCTCGTAAGTGGTTGCGGCCCCTGGCGACCGTAGGACGGTGAAGGTGTCTCCGTAGGGGCCGTTGCGGGCGGGATCGGTCGGCCCGAAAATCGCTACGCCCGGTTTCGCCAACGCCGCGGCCAGGTGCGCCGGACCGCTGTCCAGGCCCAGCACGGCGGCCGCCCGTCGGGTGGCGTGAATCAAGCCGGCAAGCCCCGACGAGTGAACGAACGCTCCATCCACCTGTTCCAGTTCGCGGACCCTAGCCGGCGGCCCGTTCAGCACCAGCGCCACGCCCAGTTCTTCGTTGAGGCGCCGCGCCAGGCCGCGGTAAAACTCGAGCGGCCACTGTTTGCCGCCCCAGCCCGCCAGTGGGCTCGAGAGAACGAAATCCCCACCCGGCAGATCGCCCTCGGGAGCGCCCTCGGGCAGCGGAAAAGTCACCAGCATAGTCGAAGCCCCGGCCGCCGCCGCCAGCTCCAGGTTCGAATCCACCACGTGAGCGCCCACCGTGCGCACCTCGTTCGAGTAGAACGCCGCCGCGGCCTTCTCCCGCACCTGCGTGCGATGGAACCCGTAAATCCGGTCGGAACGCGCGAACGAAGCGATGACCGCCGACTGCACCAGCCCTTGCAAATCCACCGCAAAATCGTAGCGCTGCGCGCGCAGCAGCGGCCAGGCCTCGCGCCAGCTCTTCAACCGGCGGCGATCGAACGGAACCAGCCGGTCGATGTAAGGGTTCCCTTCGAGCAGCGGCGCCCAGCGCGGCTGCACCACCCAGCTCAGCACCGAGCCGGGAAAGCTGTGCTTGAGCGTGGCCACGGCGGGCAGGGCGTGAATCACATCGCCCATCGAGCTGAGGCGGACCACCAGGATGCGCGGTCCTTCGCCCGAACCCTTAGCTCTGCCGTTCTTGAACATTCCAAATCAGATCCTGCGTGCGCCCCGCGTCGGCGCTCTCCTCCCGGTAGACCTCGTCCGGCTGGAGGGGCGCATCGCCGAGCACCACGTAGTCTACCACTCCCAACGCCGCCACCAACTCCGCGCGCGCTTGCACCGGGAGCAGCGGGCGGAGCGGCTCGCCGATCGCGACGAACAATACCGCACCATCGCCGGCGATCTCACGCAACCTGCGGGCATGTTCCGCCAGTACCGGATCGAAGGTGCCCGCGACCAGTTTGACGGTCTTCCCCGCCCGCCTGGCCTCGTCCGCAGCCTTGGCCGCCGCCCCGGCATCGAGGATCTTGGTCCTGGTATCCACGATCCTCTATTTCACCAATTCGAGCGCGGCCTCCGCTACCCGTTCCGCGGTGATGGCGGTCATGCAGCGGTGGTCGATGGGGCAATCCCGCAACATGCACGGGCTGCACTCCACCGGCTCGCGGACGATGCGCGACACCGGGCCGGCGGGCGCGGTGGCGGCAAAATCCGTCGGCCCGAAGACGGCGACCGTGGCGACGCCCAGCGCCGAGGCGACGTGCATAGCGCCGGCGTCGTTGGTGAGGAACACGCGGCAGGCGGCGGCCAGATCGATGAACTGGGCCAGCGTGGTCTCTCCCGCCAGACTCAGGACCTGCACGCCGGCACGCCGGACCGCCCCGGCCATCCGCTGGCACAGCGCGCGCTCCGCCGGCGAGCCGAAGATGGCGACACCGCCGCCGAGCGCCGCCGCGATGCGCACCGCGCTTTCCGCGAAGCGTTCCGGAAGCCACTGCTTGGCGCGGCTGTTCTGCGCGCCCGGGCTGACGCCCACGACGGGCCCCTTCATCCCCATCTGGTCGAACAGCGCAAGGCCCGTGCGGCGGGCTTCGTCTGCGGCGTGGAGCAGAATCGGCTCGGCCGGAGGCAGCGCATCGAGGATCCCCGCCCGCCGCAGCAGCTCCAGGTAGTAGAAGCGCTCGTGCGGCGGCGTCTCGCCGGGCTTGGGTGGCCGAATGCGGTCGGTCAGCAGGAAGCCGCGCCCGTCGCGGTTGTAGCCGATCCGGCGCGGAATCCCAGCCAGCCGGGCGTCGAGCGCGCTCTTAAACGAATTGGGCAGCAGCATGACGGCGTCGAAGCGCTGTCCGCCGAGCGCCAGCAGCACTTCGTCCACGCACGGTTCGCGCCGGTAGAGATCGGCCACCCAGCCCCGCGCCAGCACCGCGATCCGCGCTTCGGGGTACCGCTGGCGAAGAGCGCGCAGCGCCGCGAGCGACATCACGGCATCGCCGAGCCAGTTCGTCCCCCGCACCAGGATCTTCGTCCACGCCACTCGACCAGCGTACCTCTTTGAACGGCGTCTGGCCCGGGCTCGACGCCAAATTCCGTAACTATTCGTACCGCGCCGCCGAGCTCGCACGTCTGAGTGGATGTAGAGCGGCTTTGAAGAGGTAAGTTGAACAAAGCGGCTCCGTAATCATAAGTATCGATAAGGAGGGTCAAGTGCGACTCAGATTGCTATTCTCTCTAGTCATTCTCGTGGCGCTCGGGGCGATGTCGGCGGCCGCGCAGGCTCCGGACACCCTTCAGGTCACGATCCCGTTCGCGTTCACAGTCCACAACGTTGCCCTGCCCGCTGGCGACTACCGCATCAGCCGTTCCGCCGATGGCAGTGGCCTTCTCGCGATGCAGAACATCGACACCCGCCAGACGGTTCTCTTTCTGGCCAGCCAGACCGGACACAGCGCCGCTGCGGACCGATCCAGCGTCGCATTCCTCTCCGGAGGTGCGGACTACTCGCTGGCCGACATCTGGTGGGCCGGGTACGCTTCCGGAGTCCAGTTGCAGGCGTTGCACGGGCCCGTCATTACAGCCAGCGCGCGGGAGGAAGCAATACCGCTCCCGCTCCGCTAACCAAGCTGCAAACACCGGGCGCGGACTTCGGCCCGCGCCCGCTCGCATCCGCCACTACTCCACTTTTTCGTCGCGCACCTGAACCTACCCAGGGGATTGACAAGCGACACTTGTCACTATACAATCGGGTGTGATCCGAAGCTTCCGCCACCGGGGCCTCAGGCGGTTGCACGAAGACGATGATCCGAGCCGGATCGCTGCCGCCTTGCGCGGCAAGGTGCGGCGCATTCTCTCCGCCCTGGATGCCGCCGAATCGCCCCGGGCGCTCGACCTTCCGGCCTACCGGCTGCATCCGCTCAGAGGCAGCCTGGCCGGTTTCTGGTCGGTGGCTGTCAGCGGCAATTGGCGAATCATTTTCAGGTTCGAGGACGGCGACGCTTTCGATGTCGATCTCCTCGATTACCACTAAGGGGTGCATCCATGCCTATGAAGAACCCGTCTCATCCCGGCGCCATCGTCCGGTACGACTGCATCGAGCCGCTCGGTCTCACGGTGACGGAGGCCGCGAAGATCCTTGGCGTGACCCGGCAGGCGCTGAACAACCTCGTCAACGGCAAGGCCGGCGTCTCGGCCGAAATGGCGGTACGGCTCTCGAAGGCGTTCGGCGGCGAGCCGCAATTCTGGCTGCGCCTGCAGATGAACTACGACCTGGTCCAAGTCCGCCAGCGCGAGCATGACATCAAGGTGAAGCGGTTCAGGAAGGCCTCCTAAGGCCTCTGAGCCAGGCCGCCCGCGCAGCCCACTTCGCTCGTAAGACGGATCGGCTGCGACGAGCGACGGGCGTCAGCCCCTGCCATAATGAACTCGGTGGGCCGCATTTACACCCGAGAGCAACTCCTCGCCGCCCGGGCGGAATGGAAGCGCCAGGGCAAAACCGTCGTGTTCACGAACGGCTGTTACGATATCCTCCATCCCGGCCACGTGCGGCTGCTCGAAAAGGCGCGGTCGCTCGGAGACATCCTGATCCTGGCCCTCAATAGCGACGCCGGCGTTCGCCGCCTCAAAGGCCCCGGCCGGCCGATCGTCTGCGAACGCGACCGTTCGGCCCTCGCGGCAGCCCTCGCCGCCGTTGACGCCGTCACCATATTTGACGAAGACACGCCGCGCGAACTCATCGCCGCCGTGCTGCCCGATATACTGGTCAAGGGAGCCGATTGGGCTCACTGGGTCGCGGGCCGCGAGGAAGTGGAGGCCGCGGGCGGCCAGGTTCTGACGCTGGCTCTCGAGCCAGGCTACTCCACCACCGGAATCGTGGAAGAGATCCTCTCGCGTAAGTGACTCACCCCGCCATTCGAGACTTGTTCAACGGGCTGGGACGCCACGCTGCGTTCCAGGAACTCGTGCGCGCACTCCTGGCCGCTCACGAGCGCGACGCGCCGCCCCGGCTCGGCCTCTCCGGCCTCACCACCACCGCCAAGGCACTCTACGCCGTGCTGCTCTGGCAGGCGCTGGAACGGCCGCTGGTGGTCGTGGTGGACGGCAACCGCGAGGCCGAAGCGCTGGCGGAATCCATCGAGACGTTCTTCGAGCTGCTGGTTTCCGGACGTGGCATCCCGCACCCGCAGCTTCTGCCCGCGCTCGATGTCGTGCCCGGCCAGCGCCTTTCCCCGCACGCCGAAATCAGCGAGCAGCGCGCGCGGAGCCTCTGGCGCCTGGCCACCGAGCGCGTGCCGGTCACCGTGACGCCGGTCTCCTCCTCCCTGCTTCGCACCGAGCCCGCCGGCTTCTACCGCCAGCTCGCGCTCACCCTCCGCGCCGGAGAAGAGATCGCGTTCGAAGACGTCGTCGCTCATCTCGAGAGCATCGGCTACGAGCGCCGCGAGCCGGTCGAGATGGCCGGCGAGTATTCGGTGCGCGGCGGCATCCTGGATGTCTTCCCGCCGGACGCCGGCCGGCCCTACCGTATCGAGTTCTTGGGCGACCAGGTCGAATCGCTGCGCCGCTTCGAGCCCGATACACAGCGTTCTGTGGTCAGGGTGCAAGAGGCGAGCCTCCTGCCCTTGATCGAATACCCGAAGTCGCCGGCGCTATTCGCCGAACTCGCGGAAGCGCTCGGCAGCGAGGTCGCCGGCCAGCCCTTCCCCGGCTGGGAGCTGATGGTGCCCCTCGTGCGGCCACGCGCCGGTTCCCTGCTCAACCTTCTCGAGCGTCCCATCGTCCTGTGGGATGAGCCCGAGCAGCTCCGCGCCGCGGCCGAGCGTTTGTGGAAGCGCCTGGAGGACCCCGAGCGCGAGCCGCTGTGCCCGCCCGAGAAGGTCTTCTTCCGCTGGGAGGAGTTCGAAGCGCAGGCGTCGCCCTGGGCGCAGGTGGCGCTGCGCGAGCTCGATGTCTCGCCCGATGCCGGCGCGCTCCACATTGCCACGCGCCCGGCCATGACGTTCCAGGGCAACGTACAAGTCGCCGTGGCCGAGGCGCGCGGAATCGTCGAGAAGGGCGGGCGCGTGGCTTTCTTCGCCGCCACTAACGGCGAGCTCGAGCGGCTGGCCGATATCCTGCAGGAGTACTCGGTCCCCTTTCAGCTCGGCCTGGAGCCTTCCGGCGCCACTCCCTCCTATCTCGCCGAGCGCGCCTACCTGGCCGGCTCGGTGGCCAGCACGCACCTGGTGCGCGGCCTCGTCCGGCGCGGCGTGACGTTTTCCGAAGAGCGCCTGACCATCTTCGGCTCGGAGGATCTGTTCGGCGCCTCGGACTGGGGCGCCAAAGCGCCTTCTTCCAAGGGAAGCCTGGGCGCCTTTGCCGCCGACCTCGCCGACCTCAAGCCGGGCGACTATGTGGTCCACGAGCAGCACGGCGTGGGGCGCTTCCTCGGCCTGCGTCAGATCGCGCAAGGCGAGCAGAGCGGCGACTACATGCTGCTCGAATACGCGGGCGAAGCGCGTCTCTACGTGCCGCTCACCCGCATGGACCTGATCCAGAAGTTCCGCGGCGCGGGCGAGCAGCCGCCGGCGCTCGACCGCCTGGGCGGCGCCACCTGGGCCCGCACCAAAACCCGCGTCAAGGCCCGCATGCGCGACATGGCCGACGAGCTTCTGAAGCTCTACGCCGAGCGCAAGCTTTCCGAGGGCTTCGCCTTTTCGGCCGATGGCAACTGGCAGCGCGAGTTCGAAGATGCGTTCGAGTTCTCCGAGACCCAGGACCAGCTCACAACCATCCGCGACATCAAGCGCGACATGGAGCAGGAGCAGCCCATGGACCGCCTGCTCTGCGGCGATGTCGGCTACGGCAAGACCGAGGTGGCCATGCGCGCGGCTTTCAAGGCTCTCGGCGATGGCAAACAGGTGGCCGTGCTCGCGCCCACCACGGTCCTCTGCTTCCAGCACTACGAGACCTTCCGCCGGCGCTTCGCCCCCTTCCCCGTGCGCGTCGAGATGCTGAGCCGCTTCCGCTCGAAAAAGGAAATCCAGGCCGTGCTCGCCGATACGGCCGACGGCAAGGTCGATATCCTCATCGGCACGCACCGGCTGCTTTCGAAGGACGTCGAGTTCCGCGACCTGGGCCTGCTGATCGTCGATGAGGAGCAGCGCTTCGGCGTCCGCCACAAGGAGCGGCTGAAGCAGATGAAGAAGAACGTGGACGTGCTGACCATGACGGCCACGCCCATTCCGCGCACGCTGCACATGTCGCTGCTGGGGTTGCGCGATCTTTCGGTCATCGAGACACCGCCCAAGGACAGACTCTCGATCCAGACCGTGGTGGCCCACTTCGAGCCCGGCCTCATCAAGGCGGCCATCGAGCAGGAGCTGGGGCGCGGTGGCCAGGTCTATTTCCTCCACAACCGCGTGGATTCGATCTGGGCGCGCGCGGCGCTGATTCAGGAGCTGGTGCCCGCGGCCCGCATCGGCGTGGGCCACGGCCAGATGGGCGAGGCGGAACTCGAGAAGGTGATGCTCGGCTTCATGCATCACCAGTTCGACGTTCTGATGTGCACCACCATCGTCGAGAACGGCCTCGATATTCCGCTGGCCAACACCATGGTCGTCGAGAATGCCGAGCGCTACGGGCTGAGCGAGCTGTACCAATTGCGCGGGCGCGTGGGCCGCTCGAACCGCCGCGCCTACGCCTACCTCCTGATTCCCCCCGACACGGAGCTCAGCGAGATCGCGCGCAAGCGCCTGGCGGCGCTCAAGGAGTTCAGCGACCTGGGCGCCGGCTTCAAGATCGCCGCGCTCGACCTCGAGCTGCGGGGCGCTGGCAACCTGCTGGGCGGAGAGCAGCACGGGCACATCAACGCCGTGGGCTTCGACATGTACGTCCGTATGCTCGAGGAGACCGTGCGCGAGATCAAGGGCGAGGAGGTCCCGGTCGAGATTCACGCCAATATCAATCTGGGCCTCGATCTGCGCATCCCCGCCGACTACATCGCCGACGAGCACCAGCGCCTGCACGCCTACAAGCGCATCGCCGAGGCGGCCTCGCCCGAGCAGGCCGGCACCATCCGCGGCGAGCTGGCCGACCGCTATGGCCCGCCGCCCGAGGCCGTGTCCTACCTGCTCGAGTACTCCGTGGTCAAAAGCCTGGCCGAGCGGATCGGCGTCGAGCACATCGACCGGCGCCAGGGCGTCCTGAACGTCAAGTTCCACGCGGAATCGAAAGTGGACCCGGCGAAGCTCATGGCGCTGGTCGGCGCCACCCGCGCAGCCCAATTCACCCCCGCCGGCGTCCTCCGCCTCCCGCTCGACGGCATGACCACACCCGACCGCATCCTCGAATTCCTCAAGCAGCGCCTGACGGAGCTGGGAGGGCGGACGTGATCCGAGCCGTCAAGGTCAAACCCAACTCGAAGAATCCGCGCATCGAGGAGGCGCCCGACGGCAGCCTCACCGTTCACCTGAAATCTCCGCCCATCGAGGGTCGCGCGAACGAAGAGCTGATCGCGCGCCTGGCCGCGCACTATGGCGTTCCCAAATCGCGCCTCCGCATCAAGTCGGGCGCCGCCTCGCGGAACAAGCTGGTCGAAATCGACCAGGGCTGAAAGGCCCGACGACGGCCTGCGGTATACTCGCAGGAATGAAACAGGCTCTACGTTGGACCGCCTTTGCGATTGTTCTTGTGCTGACAATCGCCGTTCTGGCCCTGGCAACGAACGGGGCGGTACGGAACAGAACTTGTCTCGTGCTCGCACGCGTGTGGCGGTCCGACGGCGGCAGAGGAATGCCCCTCGGCCTGGCGCGCTTGTTGCGGCCGGCCGTTCCCGTTTGGGTCGAACTCGAGCCCCATGTGCACATGCGCCTCGATCCCAGCGATTACCTCGACCACACCATTCTGGTAACGGGAGCGTGGGAGCCGGACACCTGGAACGGTCTCTCGCAGAGTATTCCAAAAGGCGGGGTCTTCGTGGACTTGGGCGCCCACGTCGGCTATTACTCGCTGAAAGCCGCGGCTATGGTGGGCCCGAGCGGCCGTGTGCTGGCGGTTGAGCCCAACCCGGAAACGCTTCGCAAGCTCCGGGCCAACATTCGGGAAAGCGGAGCGGCCCAGGTAGTAGTCGAGCCGGTAGCCTGCTCCGATTCCGAGGGCGTCGTAGATTTCTTCGCTTCGCCGCGCGAAAACACGTCGGCCAGTTCGATGTCGAAAGTGAATGCAGCCCAGGGCAACTCCGTGAGCGCGACTTATCGGGTGCGCACTCGCCGGCTGGACGATATCGTCCGGGAAAGCGGGGTGACCCGCGTGGATGTCATCAAGATCGACGTGGAAGGAGCGGAACTGCTGGTGTTGAAGGGCGCCGGAGAAACGCTGGACCGCTACCACCCGGTGGTTGAGGTGGAATTGATCGACGAGCAACTCGCCAGCATGGGCGCCAGTTCGGCCCAGGTGATCGCGTTTCTCCGCTCGCACGGATACGCGGTCCGGCACGTCTACGGCGAATTCCACAACACCGAATTCGCGTTCGCGCCCGGCGTGACGGGAGTGGCGAAGTAATTCCCCTGGTGGGACGCGGCGCGTAGTATACTTGCGGGGAACCGAACCATGCTTCGACTCTTGCCCTGGACTTTGCAGCTTTTGCTAGCCGTCGTAGTCGTCGCCGCCAGCTATTACGACATACGCTACCGCCGCATCCCCAACTGGCTCACGCTGCCTTGCGTGATCGTCGGCTTTGCGCTTAACGCCTTTCTCGAGCCGCCGGTGTGGCACGGCCTCGGCGACGCGGGCCTCGGTGTGGCGCTCGCTCTGCTCTTCAACTTCCCGCTCTACCTGTTGCACGCGCGTGGAGCGGGCGACGTTAAGCTGCTGGCCGCTATCGGCGCTCTGGTCGGCTGGAGGGACTGGCTCGCGATCTTCATCCTCTCCGGCATCCTGGGCGGCGTGCTCGCGGTCATTCTGATGCTCGCCAAGGGCCGTTTCCGCAAGACGCTCTGGAACACCGCCGCCATCATTTCCGAGATGGTGCACTTCCGCGCACCGCACCTGAAAAGTGAAGAGTTCGACGTCAACAGCCCGCTGTCCTTCCGCCTGCCGCAGGGCGCAGTCATAGCGCTCGGCTGTTGCGCCTTGCTGGGTCTTCACGTTTTCTTGCGGCGATAGCGACTCCGGCAAGCTGGCCCCCCGCACCTCAGGAATCATCCCCGGTGAATCGTAACTATGCTATATCTGAAGGACTCTTCTCGGGCGCAGCGGCGCGCGGGGCGTATATGCCGAAATGGATCGCCTGGACCATCGCCGTCATAGGCGTGGTGTCAATGCTAGTGTCCTGGTCCGGGAAATTTGGCCAGATCGCCATCGGGGGCAACGACTTTCTCGACCTATACGCCGGTGGCAAACTCGCCGCGGACCCCGGCCTGTATAATCCCGCCCGCGTCTCCCAAGTGCAGTTGGAGGCGGCCGGAATCTCGGGCCCGGCCTTCCTGTTCTCCCGCCTCCCGGCGTTCGCGGCGCTTTTGGCTCCGCTCGCTCGGCTGCCCTACCGTACCGCCTATTTCGTGTTCCAGGCCCTCGCGCTTCTCGCCGTCGTGCTGGCCGTATTCATCTGGCCTAATCGCGAAGACCGCGGCGCGATCGCGCTGGCCTGCTGCTGGTCCCTTCCCCTCTCGACAGCGTTCGCCAACGGTCAGGACGTCCCGTTCCTGCTCCTCTGGCTGTCGATCGTGGCGCGCCTGATCGACCGCCGCCCGGCACTGGCCGGCATCGTCGCCAGCCTGTCGATGGCCAAGTTCCACTTGTTTCTCTTGGTGCCGCTCTGGATACTTTCTCAAAAGCGCTGGCGGTTCGGCGCTGGGCTCGCCGCTGGTGTTCTGGCCTGTTTGGCGGCCTCATTTGCCCTTCAAGGCCCCGGCTGGATTCACAGGTATATCCAACTGGTATCCAACCCCATCGAGAACACGGACCAAGCCGTCATGCGCAACCTGCACGGCCTCTGCTCCTCGCTCGGGCTGCCTCTGGCGGTCGAGTTGGCGATGTGCATAGCCGTGGCATGGGTTGTTTGGCGGGCGTGCCGCGTAGCTCCCGAGAGCGCCTGGCTGGCAACGCTGGCCGGTGGCTTGCTGATCAGCCGGCACGCCTACACGCAGGACTGTCTGATTCTGCTGCCGGCGTTGGTGGCCACGGTGCGTGCGGAGGAGAAGGCGTTTGCCGTCCGCGCGCTGGCAGGGATACTCCTGTTGCCAGCTCTCTACTTGCCGGCGCTAACCGTCTCCGGACCTGCCGCCATTCTGCCGGCCGTGATGCTGGCGCTGGTAGTGATGTGCTCGGTGCGCCCGCCAGTGGCAGCGCGACCGATTTCAGTTACGGCCACGGGCAGTAGAACTGCGGGATGAATCCAACAACCCTGACCCGATTCAGGAACTCGCCCGCGTGGCTCCGGAACGGAGCGCAGAGACGAACACAGCCGCGGCCCATGCGAGCGGATACACCGATTGCACACTCTTAGACCGCGGGGTTGGGAGGCGGCGACGCAGGCCCGCGCTCTGCGGTTCCTGAGCTGCCGCCTCAGTTTCAAGTTAACCGCCCGGGGAACGCCCTAACTGCGGGCTGCATGCGTGCCGAAAAATGCCCCGCTTCCCCGAGCCGAACGGTTCCCTCCACGACCTCAGCCCTGCATCTTACGCTTGCGGCGCCGCATGATGAGCAGGATCAGGATGACTCCCGCCGCGACCCAAAGAACCACGGGCAGAATTTGTGAACTGGACATCGTTGTTATTTCTCCTTTCCTTAGGGTGACGCGCTCTCAGACTCCCAGACTAATAAGTCCCCACCTTCATCAACCGTGACATTCCTCGAATCAACTGCAGAACCCCAGGGCCCGCTGCCACCAACATCATCGCCGGCATGATGAAGAAAAAAATCGGGAATGTCAGCTTCACGCCCACCTTGGCCGCCCGTTCTTCGGCGGCCTGCCGGCGCTTGACGCGCATGAACTCGGAATGCGTTCTGAGCGACTCCGCGACGCTGGTTCCGAACCGGTCGGCCTGCACCATGGTGGCCACCAGTTTCCTCAATTCGGGTTCTCCCGTCCGTTCCCCCAGATTCTTGAGGGCCTCCATACGCCGCTTGCCTGCGCGCATCTCCAGCGTTACCAGGCCGAGCTCCTCGCTGAGATCCTTGTGCGTGAGGAGCAATTCCTTGCTCACGCTGGAGATCGCCTGATCCAGGCCCAGGCCAGCCTCCATGCAGACTACCATCAGGTCCAGCGCGTCCGGCAAAGCGAACCGGATTCGTTCCTGCCGGCGGCTGACCAGCATGTCCAGGCCCAGGTTCGGCAAGTAGAAGCCGGCCGCTGCGAGCGCCGGCCAAACCATGAGGCGCAGCATGGGGTTACTCAGCCAAGACCAGACGAACCCGGCGAAGACCACGAACACCAGCGCCGAGACCACCTTCACGCCATAGTAAATCGTGACCGCTCGATCCGAGCGGAAGCCGGCAGCGAGCATCGTCCGCCGCACCACGGAAGCTTCCAGGGGCGAGAGCGGCACCTTCTCGCCGATCGTTTCGACGACGCGCACGATCCATGCCCGGTCCGGCGCACCGGACGAACCGAGCGTCACCGCCGCTGCTTCTTCCAGCGTGCCCAACCGCTTCTGGAAGCGCGACGGCCGGGCATACATCCAGTAGCCCACCGCGGAAATCATGAGCGTCAGAGACAGAAACAACGCTAAGCCAAGTACAGTGAGCATGACTCACACCTTGATATTCACGATCTTTCGAATAGTGAAATGCCCGAGGATTATCCCGATGATCACGCCGACGATCAGTTTCTGGCCGAGCGGGTCGGAGACCATACTCTGGAGGTAGCCTGGGGCCACAGCCAGCATTCCGAACATCAGAATCACCGGCATCAGTGTCAGAATTGTCCCGGTCATCCTGCCGTGCGCGCTCGCCGACCTCACCTGTCCTTTCAGCTTAAAGCGCTCGCGAATGACGTGCGCCAAGTTGGTCAGGATCTCCGCCAGGTTGCCACCGGTTTCACGTTGCAGCAGCACGGCCGCCACGAAGAAGTTCAGGTCGAGCAGCGGCATGCGCTCCGTCATGTTCCTCAACGCTACCTCGACGGGCAGGCCGAGGTTGCATTCGTTGAAGACTTCGCGGAACTCCCCGGCCAGCGGCTGCGGCGATTCCTCCGACAGCATCTCCAGCGCAATCGAAAATGCGTGTCCGGCTCGCATCGCCCGTGACAGGAACTCCAGCGCTTCCGGGAATTGCTCCTCGAAGGCGGCCAGCCGTTTCGTCCTTTTCCGCAGCATGTACATATACGGCAACATGCCGGTCACGATGGCCGCTGCTATGATGCTCGGCGCCGGATACAGCAGAACTCTGAACTTGGCGCCCAGCAGCGCCCCCGGAATGGTGAAGAGGACCATCATCAGCAGAAGCGTATTCAGGCTCCATCCCATGCCGGATTGCTGAAGCTTCGTCTCCATCCTCTGGGCGAAGTTGAAACGGCTGACAAACCGTATCAGGGCGGAGGCGGCCTCCTCCGCGTCGAACAGCACTTTGGTCTCCGTCTGCTGGGTTTGGCCCACGGCAGTTTGGAGCATCTCGCTGACTTTCTTCTTCTTCTGCGCCTCGAGCACGTTCGCGCCGAAGGCAATCACTACCATGACGACGACGAACAGTAACAGGAAAATCACCACAATGCCTGTAGCAGACATATGCGTCCTCAGTGGATTTCAACTGCCGTCTGGAAGACCGACGTAGCCAGCTGAATCCCCGCTGACTTCAGCCGCTCGTAGAACTTCGGGCGGATGCCGGTGGGCCGGAACCGGCCCAAAACCCTTCCGTCTTCCCGGACTCCCGTCTTGTCGAAGACGAAGATGTCCTGCGTTGTGACCTGGTCTCCTTCCATTCCGACGCACTCCGTCAAATGCGTAATCCGGCGGCTGCCATCGCTGAACCGCGCGATCTGAATGAACAGGTCTACCGCCGAGGCTACCTGCTGGCGAATGGAACGCACGCCCATGTTCGCGTTGGCCATGCCCACCATGACTTCCAGGCGCCCGATGGCGTCGCGCGGGCTGTTGGCGTGAATGGTCGTCAACGACCCATCGTGGCCCGTATTCATGGCCTGCAGCATGTCCAGAGCTTCCTCGGAACGAACCTCGCCCACCACGATCCGGTCCGGCCGCATACGCAGGGCGTTCACCACCAACTGGCGGATGCGGATGGCCCCCTGTCCTTCGATGTTCGGCGGCCGCGCTTCCATGCGCGCCACGTGCGTCTGCCGCAACTGCAACTCGGCGGCGTCTTCGATGGTGACGATGCGCTCGTCTTCCGGAATGTATCCCGAAAGCACGTTCAACAGCGTTGTCTTGCCGGCGCCGGTGCCGCCGGAGATGATTATGTTCAGCCGGGCCTTCACACAGGCCTGCGCCACTTGCAACATGCCCTCGGTCAGCGACAGGTTGCGCACCAGCTCCTCGGCTTGGATGGGATCCCGCCGGAAACGCCGGATCGAAAGCAGCGGGCCGTCCACCGCTACCGGCGGAATGACCGCGTTCACGCGCGAGCCGTCCGGAAGCCGCGCATCCACCAGCGGCGATGACTCGTCCACCCGGCGTCCTACCCGCGATACGATCTTCTCGATGATCCGCAGCAGGTGAGCGTTGTCCTTGAACTCCACCGGAGTGCGGTGAAGTTTTCCGTGGCGTTCCACGTAGACCAGACGCGGCGTCGTCACCAGGATGTCCGAGACCGTGGGGTCCTGCAGCAAGGGCTCGAGCGGTCCCAGACCGAAGACCTCATTGAGGACCTCTTCGGTGATGCGTTCCTTCTCGAGCCGGCTCAGCGGCGTGCTCTCTTCTTCCAGAAGCTTGGCCACCGCCGCGCGGATTTCGCCGCGCACGCGCTCGCCGCCGAGCGCGGAGAGCACCTCCAGGTTGATTCGCTCCAGCAGCTTGCGGTGGAGGGCGAATTTCAACTCTTGGTACTCGGGCGAAGGGGCCTGGGCATTGAACAGCCGGTTCACCCATCCCGAGTCGGCGGACTTGCTAGTCACCGCAAAATTGGTCGTCATCTGCTGCGAAACCCTCCCTGCAAAAAGTCAAAGAAACACCCGGCTCCCCGGGGCCCCGGCAGGGGTTTACCATCTCTCTGCCTGCTGCACGCCTGCGTTGCCGGCCGGCGTTGCTGCCCTTCTCTCCGGAAGCCTTCGGTGCGAGGTCCCACCGCCTCGCACGCTAGAAGATGGAAAGACCCAGTTTCTGCTTTCCCTTCTCCTTCGGGGCCTGAACACCCGCGATCTTGCCCGCCAGTCCGCCCAACGCTTTGCCCAGCTCCGTCCCCGCCGACAAGAGGTTGCCTTCCGAATAGGCCTCGAACAACTCCGGATAGGCGTTGGGCAGCATGTCGAAAATCGGCAGGCCCAGGACTTTCTGCACCTGCGCCAGATCGAAGTCGATCCGTTTCGGTGCGCGGTTCACGATGAGCCGCAACCGGTTGCGGGCATAGCCCGTGTCGAGCGCGGCCTGCACCACTTGCTTGGTCTGGTGCAGAGCCGGCAGATCGAGCGTGGCTATCAGGTACATCTCGTCGATCTCTTCGAGAATGCCTGCTGTCAGCGTACTCAAACCCCTGCCCAGGTCCACAACGATCCAATCGTAGACCGCGCGCGTGAACTGCAGCACGTGCCGGAATGGATCGCCTGTCAGAGGCTCTCGCAGCGTCGCCGTGGCCGGCGCCGAGATCACTTCCAGTCCTGGTATCCCGTTCGAGACCAGGGCCTTCCAGTAACTTTGGTCCAGACGGTGCACGTTACGGACTGCGTCCAAGACCGTGTAGGAGGACTTGGACTTCATCAGGAAGCCGATCAGACCGGATTCCATGTCGAAGTCCGCCAAAAGCACTTCCTGCGCCGTGGCGCGCTGAATCTCCACCGCTATGTGGGAAGCAACCGTAGTGGCCCCGCAGCCGCCCTTGGCCGAAATGAAACCCAGCGTCTTACCGCGGTGCCTTCCCGGCGCCGACTGCGCCTTCGTGCGGTCGGCCGAAAGCCGCTCCAAGGCCCTGCTCAGCCCCGCCTCAATCGGCGGGTAGAGAAACTCGCTGGCGCCCGCCCGAATCGCCCCCAGGATCACCTCGGGATCCGCCGTGTCGTTCAACGCGATGATCTGGGGGGGCGCGGAAAGGGTCTTGATTCGCCGGACGATGTTCTCGAAGGGCTCGGATAGCCGGGTGAGGTCGATCACCAGGACATCCAGCCGCAACTGCTCGACTTGGTCAAGGAATGCCGCGGTATCGCCCAACGCCGGTTGCTGCAGCAGCACCCGGACGGCCAGGCTCTTCAGGCAGTTCTGCACCTCCTGAAACAAGCCCTGCGTAGCGATTACCAAGCCGATTTTGAGCGGATCCATCTCTCCTCGCTAAGGCGCTGGCGTCGACGGCGTCGGCAAAGGCGTCGTCATAGTTCCCGCATTCTGAGGCGCGGCGACCGGAGGCAGGGCGATCAACTGGATCGGCTGAGCGGCCGATGCCGTAGGCACCGTCCCTGCCTTCTCCAGCGCCTTCAGGTCCTCCACCGGCACGGCCTCCGCCCCCGGCGGCAGCCCGACCGCTCCCGTCACCGAGATCGGCGGCGTCCGCGGCGCTTCCTTGTCAGATTCTTTCAGCGGCAACACCGGCAGCTTGATGTCGGGCAGCGGCTGGCCCGCCGGGATCGGCCGGACGAGTTCCGGCGTCACGATCACCAGCAGCTCCGAATTCGTCTTGTTGCGCGACCGCGACTGGAACAACTTCCCGAGCACCGGTATGTCGCCGAGCCCCGGAATCTTCGACAGCGTCTCCGTCGTCCGGTTGTCCAGCAGTCCGGCGATGGCAAAGCTCTGGCCATCTTCGAGTTCGATCTCGGTCTGCATCCGGCGCACCGAGAGGGCCGGCACCGAGAACCCCGAAAGCGTAATTCCGTCCGCTGGGTCGAGCGAGCTCACCTCGGGCGCTACCCGCAGCCGAATGGTCTTCCGCGGCGTGATCGTGGGAACGAAGTTGATCCTAACTCCAAACTCCTTCCACATGATCGAAACCGACCCGAGACCGCCGGCCGCACTCTGCACGATCGGGATCGGAATCTCACCGCCGGCCAGAAAGCTCGCCGCCTTGCCATCCATGGTCAGCAGGTTCGGTTCGGCCAGGATCTGCGACAGCCCACGCGTCTGCAAGGCCTGGATGGTCGCCATGATGTTCTGCTCCGGCCGCCACAGGAATATGTTCCCCAGGTTACTCAACTGCCACTGCTGGCTGATCGTGCCGCCCTTCATGTTGAGCGGTCCCTGCTGTTGGATCTGGTTCATGCTCGGCGGGGGAAACTGCCCGGTCGACACTTGCCCGATCGTGTTCGTCGCCCCCAGACTGGTAAAATTCAATCCCAGTTGCTGCGACACGTTGCGGTCCAGGTCGATGAACCGTACTCTCAACAGGATCTGCTGTTGCACGGCGGGCAACTTCACCCGCAGTAGATTTACGGGCTTGCCCAACGCCCCGGCGATCGCGATCGCCCGGTCCGCGGACGTCATGTCGCTCACCGTGCCCCGGACGAAAACGCTTTCGCCCTCCTCGGCCAGGCTCACTTCCTGCCCCGGCAACTCCTTCTCGATCTGCTGCCGCACGACCTCAAGGCGTTCCGTGCCCGGCCGCACCCGCAGGTCGAACATGAGACGATTCCCACCCGCCTGCCAGACGATCAGGCTGGTCTCGCCGGCTTCCCTGCCGTTGACCAGGATCTGTCGCGGCGTCACGGCCATCGCCTCGGCCTTCTTGGCGTCGCCCACCGATATGCGCTCGATGTTCACGGGACTTTCCACCACCAGCGATTTTCCCACCGTGACGAACAGGTCGCGGGCGGTCGCCGCGGGCGGCGCCCCGGCCTGCGCCCCGGAAGGGGTATTCTCGGCCGCCCGGAAACTACCGGGCAGCATCAAGGCGGCAACGGCTCCTAGAATGGAACAACCCAGCTTCGTGCGGCTCACCGGCTCTCCTCCTTAAACGTCACCGTGCTGCGGCTAGGTCCCTGAATCACCTCGACCGTCAGCGGGGGGGGCTCCTTCACAATGGGCACGACCACCACGGGCTTCACCACGCGCGGCGCCCTCTTCACCACGTCGTCTCCCGCGCCGGGAGCCTTTACGCCCAGGAACAGACGTGCCATGGACGTCCCTGGCGTCTTCACTTCCTTGTCGTCGGTCGGATTCCGCAGAACCAGTTGCACTCTGGTCTCCTTGGTGGCCAGCGTCAGCAATTCTGCGTCCTCCGGGCTCACCAGAAGGTTCACCACGGTCACGGAAACAGGCTTCCCTTCGGGATCCTTCTCCAGGTTCTGTCCCGCCGAGAGCACCTCCACGTTCTGCAACAGCGTCTTCTCGAGCGTGCCGGTCGCCGCTGCCCCGCCTGGAGGCGTACCGGAAATCAACACGTCCACACGCTGCCCCGGTACGACGAATCCGGCCACGCCGATGATCTCGTCGACCCTCACTGCGACCGCACGCGACCCAGGGGGAATCTCGGCGGACAAGCCGGCCCCGGCGCCCTTGGGGGCGAGACGAGCCTCGACGATGGGCTCGTTCTGAAAGATCCTGGTTGTAACCCCCCTGCCTACCCAGGGGCACAAATCGCCCGCCTTCTGGGCAGCGCCCTGCGGGACGGCGCCCGGCCACTGGACTGCTGCCACATCCAAGGGCTGCACCATCGAGCCGACGGCCAGGTCGCGCGATGCCGCCCAGACTTGCACCGTCGTGACTCTGCTCTCCTTGGTCGCCGCGCCACCGACCACCTTGACGACTATCAGCGAGAAAAGCCCGGCGACGCCGACCGCGATTAGTACAACGGGAATGAGCCGCTTGTTCATAATTATTCCTCACCCCTCCGGTGCCCACCGGCGGTTTCCTTGGCCGAGCGCGAGCGCCTCGGCACGATGACCAACGGAGGGGCATGCTGTGCATGCCCCTCCCCTTGTTTCTGGTTAGCTGGCGCTGGTGGCACCGGCCGCCAGTCTGGAACTAGCAGCGCTCCAAATCTGGCTGATGCTCGTGCTGGCGCTGATGAACAGAGCCGCGGCAGCGAGCGCAACGAAAGCGAGCAGCAGGGTGTACTCAATGAGGTCCTGGCCTTGCTCGTCTCTCATGAAATTCTTAAGCATTTTAGTTTCTCCTCGCGTAGGATTGTGGTCTCTCGACCACGGGTTGAAGTGTTTGCGATCGCGCGATCGCGGTTGGTCCGCCGTTCTGCACGGCGGAATTCGTTGTCCCCTGCGGCGGCGCAGCGGCCTGCGGGCCGCCCGTCACGCGCTCGAACAGGATGGCCACGTGGTCGTCATACACCACGCGCCAGCGGTGGGATTCCTTGAGAGCGCTGGTCACAGGGGTATCCACGGGCAGAAGCACCGTCTGCACGCGGTACTGGTCGAGTGGCTTCTCCCAATTCCACTTGGCATTCACCACTTCCAGGTACCGGTCCGTGAACTTCTCTCCGTAAAAGTCGCTCCTGCCGTCGATGAAGACCTTCATGTTTGGATAATGGCGATAGATCAGGTAGTCGCCCCACTGGTCGGTCGAGAACACTCCGGATGCGTATTCCGGGCCGCGCAGCCTCTCGGCCGCTGCGACCGGGAACAGCTTGGGGTCGAAGCCGGCCTGAAACTTATCGCCCGCGCGCAGCCAGAACAGTCCCGCCAGGAGCAGGATCGCAACCGCGGCCACGACCGGGATGCGCCCGATCCGCTCGATCGCCCCTATTTCGTCGTTGAATCCAGCCAGCCCCCGCATCATCCCGCGCAACCAGGCCGCCACCTTCGCGCCGCCGGCGAGACCGCCCAGTTCCGTCGCCGCAACCGCCACGATCGGCGCCGCCACGATCAGGAAGATCGGGACGTGCCTCCTGGAGAACAGGCCCGCATGCGCCCACATGACCAGCAGGATGGGGTACACGAAGCGGCGTTGATAGACATTCCAGGCCGCGGCAACGCCCGCCAGCAGCACCATCGCCTCCACGTATCCGGCCATCGGACCCTGGAAGCTGTACGGCAGGAACTCCATGATCCCGGATTGGATCGACGCGTCCGTCAGATACTTCGCAATATGGATGTGCAGGTTCCAGCCGTCGGGGTTAATGAGACTGGCCGCCGCGCAAGCTGCCATCAGCCATCCATACCGGCGCGCACTGGCCCAGGCTCGCACGCGTATGCCCGGTGCCGCTTCAATCGCGGCCGAGATGACCTCGCCCGCCGCATAGGCTCCCAACAGCATCAATCCTGCGACGAAGCCGCCGTGCAGGTTGGTCCAAAACACCGTCAGCACCGGCAGCCACCACACCGCGCGCGTCTTGTCGGCCCGGTCGTGTTCCAACAGCCAGTAGAACAGGATCACGAAAAGCCAGGTGGTCAGATGAGGGCGTGCCAGCCAATGCAGCGCCGAACCGGCAACCGCGGCCAGCGTCACGGCAATCGACACCAGCGCGTTTCGCGACTTCCACCACGTCAGCTTGTATACCAGCGCGAAGACCGCACCGATCAGAATTGTGTTGACCAGCGCCACGGCCGCCAGTCCCCCGTGCAGGTGCAGCCAGCCGAAAGCCACGTCCCAGAGCCACTCCCAGGCGAACCACGGCTGGCCCGCTCTGGTGAACGAGAAGATGTCGCTATCCGGCACTCGGCCGTGAGCCAGGATCCACTGGCCGGTTCTGAGGTGCCAGCCGGTGTCTGCGTCGCTCAGGAGCGTCCTGGCGCCGTCCCCGCGCACGTAGAGGAAGATGATGGGGATCAGGAAGGCGACATCGGCGAGCGAGGGCAGGAAGCGCGCGATAGGGTTCGGCGTGGATACTGCGTTCCGATCCGGCACGGAGGCAGACACGGGGGCTGCTGCCGCCACCATCTCGCTCTCCTCGCTCTCGGTTTGAAGCACCATGCTCTCGCTCTAGCGGGCTCCTACATCACCGAACATCTGGCCTCGCCCTGGGTTCCTTTTGCGTTGAATCTCCCGTTGGTGTAACTTCGGAACTGCATTTGATTCACCTGCATCGCAACCAACGGCTCGCCTTTCGCTCCCGCCGATACCCGCGCCACCACGGCCTGGCAGTGCATGCACCTGCGGCCAAACGAGTGATTCGCCGGCAGCTCGATGTCGACGCTGAGCAGGTCGCCAGGCTTGGGCAACTCCGCTGCCATGCCGTCCGCATTCCACGCGACCAAGATGCCGCTTCGGCTCATGTTCTCCGTCAGGCCGACGCACAGACGGGACCGAGTCCTCGCAGACTCGACATGACACGCGAGCCTTACCTCCACCCGAGGATCCGCACGTCTATCCATTGAGCCTGTTGTAAGGGATACACCCGATGAACCGGGCGATCAAGACCGTAAATAGATTACATATTTATGTTGACTGTGGTTAACCAGAGAGTATAAGATCAGAAATGCCCTTAGAACCTCGGGCTTACGAGCCAGTTGGGGGCTATCGAGGCTCCCCAGTATGGGGAAACTGCGATTAACCAAAGTAAATGGATTGCTACATAGTTAGCCAACTTTCGAGGCCCAGAAGCGGGTATGTGATACCCCCCAATGAAGACTTGCCTAAAGACTTGGAACTTACCACCGCGGAAGGGACTTTAGTACCGATTCCCCAGTTCCTCCTGGCCTCGCTCTCACGAAAGATTGACCCACTCCGCCCGTCCTCGAAAGGGCGGCTCTCGGTAGTCGGCGCATGGAAGGCTGAATATGGCTTGCGTACTTTTGTTCACGGATGAGCCCGTTCTCGCGAAGGGCTTCGTTGCCGTTGTTTCGTCAGTGCCCGGATTCGAAACTGTCTCCGTGTGCCACACGACTGCGGAACTCGCAGAAACAGTCCCAACTCTTAAGCCGGACGTTCTCCTCATCGACCTCACTCCCGAGGTCACGTTCGGCATTCTGACCCAGTTGCAGCGCGACATTCCCAACTGCCGTATCATCCTCTGGGTCCGCACGATCTCCACCGAGCTGGCCTATCAAGCCATGGAGCTCGGGGTGCGCGGCGTTCTGCGTAAGACCCTGGGCCCCGAGCTTCTCATCAAGTGCCTGAGCAAGGTCTGCGAAGGCGAGCTGTGGTTCGACAAGAGCCTCACCGCCAGTTTCCTGTCTGCCAAGATGGTGGCTCTAACCAAGCGCGAGAGCCAGTTGGTCGCCCTTCTGTCGCAGGGTCTTAAGAACAAGGAGATCGCCAGTACCCTCCAGATCTCCGAAGGCACCGTCAAGGTTTACCTGTCGCGTCTCTTCCAGAAGGTCGGCGTCAAGGATCGCTTCGAGCTCGCCTTGTACGGCCTGAAGAACCTCCAGAATATGGCCGGCGACGCCCCCGGCGACGGCGGCGCGCCGCCCAGAATGCTGGGGCGAAGCCGGAACCCGGCGCACGCGCAGTGGTTGCGGTCTCTGGTCATGGAGAAGCCCGCCGACCGGGCGGCCGACCAGGTTCCTTTCTGGACACCGCGCTCCTGATCCTGTAAGTTCCTGCCAAAGAACTGGTTCCGGGCCAGGCGCCGGGGTTGTACGGCGCCTGGTTACGGACCCCTACCGATTTCCGCTACAATTCGTTGAACGAGGAATCTTGGGTAATGCAGTTGTTGTCCCTCCAACCTCGCGCTGGCGCGACCCTGCCGCAGACGGCTGGCGCTGCTAGCCCCATTTTCGCCTCCGTCTCCCCGCAGAGATCGAATCGATGGCCCGGATTTGCGACTTCACTGGTTTTGCACGTACTAGGAGTACTGCTGGTACCTCCATTAACCATTTTTCTCTCAGACGACTCCGGTCAGGAGTCTTGGCTGCGTCACGTGAGGATCGTCGAGACCCTGCGGATTCGCGTCCCGGAGAACCTATATGTGGCCTCGTCGGGCCTCGCGGTCCCCTCGCAGAAGAGGCCTGAGGCTCTGCGGCAGCCTCCCGTGCAGATTAAAAAAGATGCTCCATCGGCTCCGGCCGCCGCGCGGCGGGAAGACCGGAAGAGGCCCCGGCGACGACGCTTCCAGTTGCCCCAGATGCCGCGCCGGCTGGAGACGGCTCAAACCATCCTCCAGCCCCAATTCGCCCCCGATTTGACGCCACCCACGGCCATACGACTGCCGGAGGTGTTCTTCTGGGCTCCGCGGAAGGAACTGCCGCGCTTCGTCAAGCCATTCGTGGAGCCTGGGCATGAGACCGCGCCGGCCCAGCCGCGCCTGCTCGACGCGCCTCCCAAGCTGGAGTTGCCGGCTTCGGAACCCGCCGCGCTGAGTATTCCGCAAATCCCCGATTCGCACGACGCGCTCAGGCTTGTTACGCCGCCCGCATTGCCCGTTCAGGCATCGGAGCCTCAGAATGGCGCGCCGCAGACCGGCGTCTCGGCAGACCGGACGTCGGGCGACCCGACGAACCTGCTCTCGCTCGCTCTCGACCCGCAGCGAATGCGCGAGTTCCTGAGCGTGCCTCCCGGCAATCAGCTCGGCCAACTGCCGGAAGGCGGCGCTTCGGGCCCCGCCGCGCTGACGGCGGCTTCCGGCAGCGGAGACGGGAGTGCGGGTTCGGGCTCGGGCGCGAGCGGCGGCTCGCATGCCGTCAAGCCGGTCGAATCGGCCCCCGTCTCGCCTGCCCAGGCCGGCGCCGCCAAACCGGTTGAATCGGCCGTAGCCCCACCCGCACCCGCCGACTCCGCCGAAGCCGGTGCCGCCTCCGCAGCCGCATGGCGCGCGATGGCGCTCGCCGCCGCCGCACCCACGCGCATTGTTAACCCCGCCGGCGGCGTTTTTGACGTAGTGGTTCAGTCTGATGGCACAGAGGGCTTCCCGGAGAGCGCCGGCACGCTCTCGGGCAAACCGATCTATTCCGCCTATGTCCGGGCCGGCGGTGGCAAAGACTGGCTGCTCCAATACTGCATTCCTGCCGAAGAAGACGTCGTTGCCGAAGTGTCCGGATACGTCGTCCGTCTGACCACCGGCGCGCCCCTCATCGCCCCTTATCCCCGAGTGACCATGCGGCCGCCCGTGAAGCCACGGCCCGGCCACCACGTCATGGTGCACGGATACATCACGGTCGAGGGCCGTTTCCGCGACCTGAAAGTGCTCTCCGCCAGCGCCGCCAGCGAAGCCGAGATGGTCGAGGCCGTCCTCGAGCAGTGGGAGTTCCGCCCGGCCAGCCGCGACGGCAAGCCCCTCCAGGTCGAGATCCTGCTGGCGATTCCCGCCGAGTGAATGGCTGCTCCGCGACGGCCCTACTCGTCTTCCGGAAGCGGCGGACCCGGTTCTTCGCCCAGATCGGCGGTGCGGTTCTCGAACCGGGTGCAGTGCTTGAGGAAGACCATCTTCACGACGCCCGTGGGGCCATTGCGCTGCTTGGCCAGGATCAGCTCCGCAGCGCCGCGCAAGTCCTGGCGCTCGGGCTTGTAGACTTCGGGGCGGAAGATGAAGCCCACCAGGTCCGCGTCCTGCTCGATGGCGCCCGAATCGCGCAGATCGCTGAGCTGCGGACGGTGGTCCCCCTCCTGCCGGATCTCGGGAGCGCGGCTCAACTGCGAGAGCACCATCATGGGGACGTCCAGCTCCTTGGACAACAGCTTGAGTCCTCGCGAAAGAGTGCTGATCTCCTGGTTGCGGTTCTCATAGCGCCCGCGCCCGCTCATCAACTGCAGATAGTCGATGACCACCAGGCCCAGGCCGTGCTGCTCGGCCTTGAGCCGGCGCAGCTTGGCGTGGATGTCCATCAAGTTAGCGCCGGAGGTGTCGTCGATGAAAAGTGGCGCGGCGGAGATCGCAGTGGCCGCCGCGGAAAGCCGCGCCCGCTCTTCCCGGTTCAGGAAGCCGGCCCGAAACTTCTGGCCGTCGACGCGCGCCGTGGCGCACAACAGGCGCGTGAGCAGCGACTCCTTGGTCATCTCAAGCGAAAAAATCGCGACCGGCCGCGGATCCTTGGTGGTGGCGACGTGCTGCGCGATGTTGAGCGCCAGCGCGGTCTTTCCCATGGAAGGCCGCGCGGCCAGAATGAACAGCTCGCCCCCGTGCAGGCCGCCGGTCATCTCATCCAGCTTCGGAAACCCAGTGGTGAGACCGTTCAGCCGCGTACTCGGGTCCAGCAGGGCGTTGAGTCCGCCCTCGTACTGATCGATGATCTGGCGCGGGCTGGCGAGGGCGGCCTTGGCGCCGAGGTCGCTGATCTTGAGCAGCGATTCCTCGGCGCCCGCGAGGATGTCATCGGATTCGTCCTGACCGAGCAGGCAGCGGTCGATCAGCTTTTGCGACGTGAAAATAATCCGCCGCAGGACGGATTTCTCGCGCACGATGCGGACGTAGGCGTCCACATTGGAGATGCGCGGCAGGCCGTCGTCGAGCGAGATGAGATAGGTCAGGCCGTCGCAGGACTCGGACTGATTGTGCTTGAGCAGTTCGTTGTAAACGGTGACGCGGTCGATCCGCTCGCCGCGCTCGTGCAGCTCCTCCATGCGATTGAAGAGAATGCGGTGCTTCTCGATCGCGAAGTCCTCGGGCTGGAGGGCGCCCGCCACCTGCACGAACAGCGAGTCGTCCAGCAGGATCGAGCCCAGGACGAAGCGCTCGGCGTCCAGGTTGACCGGAAGACCCTTATCGAGGATGATGTCGGAGGCAGCCATCGGCAAGCAACTGTTCCATTAAATAGGGCTTAGACCCGACGTGCAAGCGATATTTCTCTCACGGTTTCTGATAGCTACACTGTGAACCGAACGGTGCAAAACCTGTGTGCGCGATTTCCTCAGCCCGCGCCCGCCCGAACTCGATGAGGAACAACGCGCTGCGACCACGGCGCCTCTTTCGTTTTCCTCAGAAACCGCGCAAACAGAACCCTCCTAAAATGTTTGTACACCAAAACGACGGCGAAAGAAAGGGGCTCGAAAGGACCACCCACCAGCCGGGGGTGGCCGCCGGGGCGCCTACTCGGATGCCTCCTGAAGCTCGGCGGGCAGAAACTCCGGCGGGCAGTCCTGGAAGCACACAGGCCGGCAGAAGCGCTGAATGGCCGCCGTTCCCACGGAGGTGAAGCGCGGATCGGTGGTGGCCGGGTAGGGGCCGCCATGCTGCATCGCCGCGCAGACTTCAACCCCGGTTGGGTATCCGTTGAACACGAGTCTGCCCGCCTTGCGCGTGAGCAGCGAGACGAGCGGTCGGTTCTCGCGCAGATCTTCGACCGTGCCATGAATCGTGGCTGTTAGGCTGCCCTCCAGATGCCGTGCGAGATCCAGCATCTCGGCGCCGGACCTGCAGCGGACCAGCACCGTGGCGGGCCCGAACACCTCGCGGCGCAGTTCCTCGTGCTCCAGGACCGTCGCGGCGCCAGCGTCGAACAGAACCGGCCCCGTCCGGGTCCCGCTGCTGGTGCTCACCCCAGGGATCGATTCGATGCGCTCGATCGCCTTGCGGTACGAATGTGCGATGGCGGAGGTCAGCATGACGCCCGGCGCGCCTCGGAGGAACCGGTCGCGCAGTTGCGCGGTGAACCGTTCCAGCGCGGGGCTTTCCACCGCCGCCACCAACCCAGGGCAGGTGCAGAACTGGCCCACGCCCAGGTTCACGGACTGGCTCAAGCCATCCGCAATGGCGTCGCCGCGTTCCGCTAAGGCTCCCTTCAGAAGGAACACCGGGTTCACGCTGCCCATCTCGGCGAAGAATGGAATCGGAACGGGGCGGCGCGCCGCGGCGTCGAACAGCGCCCGGCCCGCGCGCAGCGAGCCCGTGAAGGCGCCGGCCGCGATTTTCGGATGCCGCACCAATGCGAGACTGACCTCCGCACTGGCGCCTTGCAGCATGGAGAAGATTCCAGCAGGCAGCCCCAGTGCGGCAATCGCCTTCCCCATGGCCCTTGCTGTTAGATCGGAGGTCCGCGGATGTCCCGGATGCGCCTTGACGATGACGGGGCAACCGGCCGCGAGCGCCGACGCCGTGTCGCCCCCCGCCACCGAAAAAGCGAGCGGGAAGTTGCTGGCGGCCCAGACCGCCACGGGGCCGATCGGGATCAGCGTCCGTCGCAGGTCCGGGCGCGGGGCGGGCTTGCGATCCGGCAGGGCACGGTCGATTCGCACGTCTTTCCACGAGCCTTCGCGCACCACATCGGCGGACATTCGAAGCTGGGCCGTTGTGCGCGCCCGCTCGCCTGTGAGGCGCTGGGGCGAAAGCGAGGTCTCCGCAACAGCGCGATCAATCAGCTCGTCGCCCAATGCCTCGATCTCCACGGCGATCCGGTCGAGAAGCGCGGCAATCTGCGAAGGCGGCAGTGCCGCGTAGGATTCCAGGCAATCTTCGGCCAGCGTTGCGGCGCGGTCGATATCGGCGGGCGTAGCTTCCTTCATCACGCTTGCTCCACGGTGTTGGCGAGCGACCCGATGCCATCGATGCGAATCTCGATGCGGTCCCCGGGCATGAGGGTAAAAGTATCGGGCGGCACAATGCCGGTCCCCGTCATGAGAAAGCTACCGTTCGGGAAAGAGCTTTCGCGGTAAAGAAACTCCACCAGCTCCTCGAGACGGCGCTTCATGTCGGACAGCATCGTGGCGCCGGTGAAAACCGCTTCGCCCGCGCGCCGGATTGTCAGATGGATGCCGGCTGAGGGCGCCGGCGGCTGGCGAGAAACCAGGATGGCCGGCCCCAGCGCGCAGCAGCGGTCCCAGGTCTTGGCCTGCGGCAGATAGAGAGGATTCTGGCCTTCGAGATCGCGCGAGCTCATGTCATTGCCGATGGTGTATCCCAATATCTTTCCGTTGGGCGAGACCAGCAACGTCAGCTCCGGCTCGGGCACATTCCATTTCGAATCGCGCCGGATACGGACCGGGGATTCCGGCCCCACCACGCGGTGCGGCATCGCTTTCATGAACAGCTCCGGGCGCTCGGCGCTATAGACACGGTCGTAGAAATCGCCTCCGCCGGCGCTCTGCGCCTCCGCCATTCGGGCCGACCGGCTGCGGTAATAGGTCACACCCGCCGCCCAGACTTCCTGCGCTTCGATGGGCGCGAGCAACTCGCGCGGAATGGGTTCGGCCCCGGCGCCGCTCCCGGTCAGCTCTTCCAGGTATTCGCACAAATCCTCGCGGGTGGTGAGCCGGTCCGCGGGGTTCGGGGGCACCCGGATCGCCAGGCCCGGCGCGGTCTCGACCAACCAGCCCGAGGCACTGCGGTAGAGAAGCGCCATGGTTAGATCATAAGCCGTGGCGCGGCCCCACGACCGGGCGGCCCGTCGTTCGCGGCGACCGCGCTGTTGCGCCTCGGGAGCGTTTCCGCACGCTTGGCGCAATTCCCGAGGCCGGACCGTACCCATAAAAGATGCCCCGCCCGCCATTGCCTACATAAACGAGGTCCTGGGTTCGCATGTCGCCCTCGAGGGCATTGATCTCGCCGAACTGCATGCGCGCCGGGTCACTGATCCCGGTCCAGGTCGCGCCCATGTCTTCCGATTTGTAGATGGCGTCGGCCGCGGCCCCAGGAATTCGCCCATGGACATAGAGGAACGGCGTAGCCGCTGTAGCTCCCTTTCCGAACGCAACGTAGTTGGCGCTTGCCAGCGAGCTTATGGGGGAAAACGTCTTGCCGCCGTCGGTGGAATGCAAGAGCTGGTACGTCCACGGCTGGTCGGAGTCCGGCGCAAACGACATCCAGACGTCGCCAGCCGTGACAGGATTCGGGACGATGCTGACATTGAGGACCCAGTGCGGATCCTGTGGCCAAGTGGTGTTGCCCAGCGTCCATGCCGCTCCGCCGTCGGTGCTGTAGTAGAAGTTGCCGTTGTCGAAGTAGTAGAACGTGCCTGGCGCCACCAGGTCCGGAGCCAGCACGTCGCCGCTCCACCACTCGTTGCTTAACTGCCAGGACGCCGCGAGAGGCGCGCCGTTGTACACAGCAGGCTGCCACGTCGTGCCGGCATCGCGAGTGTACTCCGGATTGGCGTTATAAGGCGCCCAGACCATGTTCGCCGGGTTGTCGGACGCCATGGCAATCTTGCCTCCAACCCCCGGATTGGTGTTGGGGATGTGCTTCCAGGTGAGCCCGTTGTCGGAAGTGATGCCGGACATCGGGGCCGAAACGTTGGTCTCATCCCAGCCGACAAAAGCGGCGTTCTGGGGTTGGGAACCGCAGTAGGTGATGCCAGTGCCTTGCGCCACGTAGAGGAAGCTGTCGATGGGCGCCTCGGGAACCATGTCGCGGCTGGCATACCGGAATCCCACCATGTCGGCGGCGACGCTAAACAAGTCGGCTCCGGCCTCGACCGGGGGAACCTTGATCTTCTGCACGACCAACTCTTCCAGATTGCTCATCTGCCACGTCCAGACCGTGGAAGCGGCGGTAATGTCGTCGGTCTCGATGACGCCGTAGCCATTGGTCTGCCAGACCCGCTTCGGGTCCGCGGGATCGATCGCCAGCGCGGCGTTTCCCCACATGCCGGCGCCGGACGGGTAATACTGCGGCTGATAGGAAAACGATCCCACCACGATGGCGCTCCACGAGTCGCCCTGGTCGGTGCTGCGGAATATCTGCATGTTTCCGTTGACCGCAACCGCGACTACCGCCGGATTAGTCGGGTCCGAAGAAACTCCGGAGTAACTCTTGCCGTTACTCTGTGGAGTAACATCGGTCCACTTGCCGCCTTGGTAGCGGCCGACGCTCCCGGTGGTTCCGCCCTCGTCGCCGCCGAATGTGACGAACAAGGTTCCGTCCGTCGCCACCGCGGCGCGCGCGGGATTCGCGGTGCTGCCGATCTGGGACCATGAGATTCCGCCGTCCACGCTGGCCCAGACGCCGCTCCCGTAAACGCCGGCGTACAGGTTGCGCGTAGCGCCCGTGCCGGTGACGCCCGCGCTGGGGTCGAACAGAACGAAGCTGACGCCGGGGGATACGGTGCTGGCCGGCAGTCCTCCGCCAACCTGCGACCAGTTCTTTATGGGCGGAGCGGAGGAGTCGATTCCCCGCCAGAGGCCATTCTGGCGGCTGGCGAAGTAAACCACGCTGGGCTGGTTTGGATCTACGGCGAGACGTTCGCCGGTGGTGCCGCGATAGTCGTCATTGGCGCCGATATACAGCGCTTGCGGCGCGAGGCCCGTGTCGCTCCAGGTTGTGCCGCGGTCGTGCGAGACCAGCACCTCGGCGGGCGAAAATACATTCGAGCCCGTTATGGTTCGACCGTGGGCGGCCGCGATATAGACGGTGTCGATATCGGCCGGGTCGGTTGCGATGCTCTCTACGCCGTAGATTTCCGATTCGAGTCTGCCGTACTGGTCCAGCAGGGGAATCCAGTATTGGTTGCCGCGGTCGAACCGGTAGGCGCCGCCGACATCGGTGCGGATGTAAATGTCATTGGGAACCAGCGGATGCGCGACCAGTCCCGTGACGTAGCCCATGCCCTGGGTGTCGACGCTCTCCCACGAGAACCCCGCGTTCCCGGGCGTGACCAACCCCACCGAAACGAACACCTGCAGATTGGCGCTCAGCGAATCGAAGGTCGCCGCCACAGTGGCCGAGCCGCTGGAAACAGCGGTGAGCAATCCGGAGTTGGAAACACCGGCGACGGACGCGGGCGTTGAGCTCCAAGTCGCAGCGGCGGTCACGTCTTTGGTGGTGCTGTCGCTGTATGTGACGATGGCGCTGAGCTGAGCCTTGTCGCCAACGGTCAACGAGGTCCCTGGAGCTGTCACTTTGAGCGATTGCGGCGTCGGGGTTGGCGTCGGGGTCGGGGTTGGGGTTGGAGTCGGAGCTGGGCTCGACGAACCACCACCGCCGCAGCCACTGAGAGCAATCCAGGTGAAGGCAACAAGAATGCAAAAAAGTGGCCGTATCCTATCCACTCGGATCATAGGGGACTTCCACGATATCGCAGGCGGGGGCGGGGCTGCAGGGTCGCCGCGAGCCGAGGGTTCGCATGAGAAAGAGCGCCCGCTCTCCCCACTATCGTCTGATTGCCTCTCTTTCGCACGCGTAGCGCGGCCGTCTTCGGCATCGACGCGCACCCGATCGACGTCGAGGTGGACATGTATCCGGCCGGCTCGGCGCGCGATTTCGTGACCGTCGGCATGTCCGACACGGCGGTGCGCGAGAGCCGCGAGCGCATCAAGAGCGCGATGATGAACTCCGGCTTCGGCTATCCCAACAAGTCGGTGACCATCAATCTGGCGCCGGCGGACCTGCGCAAAGAGGGCGCGGCTTTCGACCTGCCGATGGCCCTCGGCATCCTGGGCGCAATGGGAGTTGTGCGGCGCTCGGACGAATATCTGCTGACGGGTCAACTGTCGCTCGATGGCGGGATACGCCCGGTGCGCGGCGCGCTTTCGATGGCCGTGAGCGCGCGACGCGAGCGGATCGCGAACTTCGTGGTCCCGGCCGAGAATGCGGCCGAGGCGGCGGTGGTGGAAGGCGTGCGCGTGTTCGGGGTGAAGCACCTGGCCGACGCCGTGGCGCTGCTCAACCAGCCGGAGCAGTTCGCGCCGGTGGAGCGCAGCGTTCCGCCGGCGCCGGAGCAGGATGCGGCCGGCCTGGACTTCCGCGACGTGCGAGGGCAGACCACGGCCAAGCGCGCGCTCGAAGTGGCGGCCGCGGGCGGGCACAACGTGCTCATGATCGGTCCGCCCGGCTCGGGGAAGACGATGCTGGCCAAGCGCCTGGCGGCCATCCTGCCCTGCCCCGCTTTCGCGGAGGCCCTCGAAACCACGCAGATCCACAGCGTGGCCGGAATCCTGCCCAGCGGCACGGGCCTGGTGGCGCAGCGTCCTTTTCGCGCGCCACATCACACCATCTCCGACGCCGGCATGATCGGCGGCGGCCCCGGCATCCCGCGCCCCGGCGAGGTGAGCCTGGCGCACGGCGGCGTCCTGTTCCTGGATGAGCTTCCGGAGTTCCCGAGGAACGTGCTCGAGTTGCTGCGGCAGCCGATCGAGGACGGAGCGGTCACCTTGGCGCGCGCGGCCATGACGCTCTCCTTCCCCGCCCACTTCATGCTGGTGGCGGCGATGAATCCGTGTCCGTGCATTTCTCAACTGCACTGGGAAAGCGGTAGGCCACGGTCACGATGTTCTCTCGTTTCTCGCCATTCCGAATCGTCTCGATCCGAATCCCGCCCACCAGCAGCTCGACTTCTTGGGGAGATCCAGTCTTCTGGGGCGCTGTCAGTGGGCGGTGGTCAGTCGGTGGCGTTTGAATTCGACCCATTCGCAAAGTGTAGACGTGCGCTCGATGAGAAAGCGGTTCCCCTCAACGTTCAACGTCACGGGATCGGCGGCTGGATAGGGAGCGCGAACGCGCCCCGGAACACCAGATAGCGGGTGGGCCGCCAAGCAGAGCTCGTTGTGGGTGCTGGAGAAGCAGCCACGACGACGGCCGGCGGTCCGATGCTCCCGCGCCAGTCCTCGCCGCACCCTCCACGCCCACTCCGTAGGTGAGCGCCTCCCGCACGGGGAGGTCTCGGAAGGAGGGCTACACCGCCACCCGCAGCTTTATCCCGTCGTTCGGCGCATGGACCAGATCCTGCTTGGTCCCCAGGTAGCGCTCGGTGGTCTGGACCGACGCGTGCCCCAGCAGCAGCTGGATCTGTTCAAGCTCCCCGCCGGCGGCTCGGCACATTTTGGCGCAACTGCGCCTCAGGTCATGGGGTGCGATTCCGGGGACACCCGCAGCCACCGCGTACGGCTGCAAGAGCTGCCAGACGACCTTCTCCGTCATGCGCTCCCCCTGAACTTGGTCGCCGCGCGTTACCGGGCGCAGCACGTGGCCTTCTGTCAAGCCGGCCGCTGCGGTCCAGGCGTCGATGGCGACCTTGACCCAAGTCGGCATCGGGATCGTGCGCACGCGCCCGTGTTTACCCACGAGATCCACGATGCACCAACGGTTGTCCCGCTGCTGGATGTGCCGCACCGTGAGCGCGGCTACCTCGGACCGGCGCAATCCGCAGCCCAGCAGCACGGCCAGCATCGCCCGGTCGCGCAGTCCCTTCTTGGTAGTCACGTCCGGCGCATTCAGCAGCTTCTGGGCCTGCTGGATGGATAGCCAGTTCCCGACCCGCACGCCCGTTGACTTGGCGCCCTTGACGCGCGTGATGCCGGCCGCGAGTTCCGGCGCCAGCAGCCCGTTGTCTGCCGCCTCGACCGCCAGTTTCCGAACGGCGGTGATCCGGACGTTGATGGATACCGAGCCAAGGCCGCGGGCCTCCAGTTCCGTTCGCCACGCGTTGACTGTGGCCTTCGTGAAGCCGGGCCGCGGTGCCTGGCCGTACCAGGCGATGAACTCGTCCAGCCCGAGATTGTAGACCCGCCGGGTAATCGGGGAAGAAACGCTATCCAGGACCAGAGCCTTCAGCCGCTGCCAGTCTGAAGCTCGGTTCGCCAACGTTAACTCGTTCATTTCAGTCCTCTTAATGGGCCATATCGCTAGCTAACTGGACCTTACCTCGGGGTGGCGAGGACATCAAGCCAAAACGTGGAAACGGCTGGATTTCTCCAAAACGAAGCTAGTGGCAAGGGGATTTGTCGCCAGGGAAATGGGCCGATTGGACGATTCTATCTCTGCGGACTCAACGACCCGTTGTCGATCCTCGTCGGCAGCGCCAGTCGCCGCAACGGGTTCCCCAAGTTATTGACTTGAGCTGGCGCCCGCCGACACGTGTACCGCAAACGGGCCAGACCCTGGATACGGCCCGGCTCCTTGGAAGCCTGATTGCATAGGCCGGATAGGGTGTGGCGGCGAAGGGGAACCCAACCGGGCGAAGAAGGCGGAACCAGTCCCCACCCGGGCCGCCGGAGTCGCTCGGGATGAAAGGGAAGTTCTGCATCAGACGCGTAGGCCGGAGCAGGTTCGGCATTGCGGCCTTCGGCGGTCTGCTTCTCGAACGTTGCATGCACAAGGAATGTGGTTGCGGCATCCTGGACCCCGACCATGTGAACCGATAGCGAGATTAACCGACTTTGAGTTTGTACGAACCTAAGGATGAGGTGTCCGATGCGAAAGCTCTACACAATCTGTTTGACGTCCGCGCTGCTGTGTATCGTCGCGTACGCCGCCAAGAAGTACCCAATGACTGCAGCGTCTATCGTTCCTGGTGCTCGGGCCGAGGTCGCGATCAGCAAGGACGACAACGGCAACACGAGACTGAAGATGAGCGTTCAGCATCTCGCCAATCTTGAAAACCTGACGCCACGCGCATCTGCATATGTTGTTTGGTTGCGGGAACGGGACGGAAACGCCCAGAATCAGGGCCAACTGAAAATGGATAAGAACCTAAAGGCGACCTTCGAAACCTCCACTCCGTTGAAGAGTTTCGATGTGTTTGTTACCGCCGAGCAGGATTCGAGGGCGACAAGCCCAAGCGGGCCGGAAGTCCTGAGGGCGACTATTCAACCGTAAGAGATGCAATCGCTAACAGAGAACCGAGGCGCCCGTACGGAGATGCAAGCATGACCCCTTCCGGCCAGGGGGCGCGCTCGGGCGGAACCGGCAATTTGCGCGGTATCAAGGGCGGAGGAACCTGTATACGGGTGTGATCGTCGCCGCGTGCAGAATTCGCCACGGCGAGTGCAGTCTTTGCTGCGCCAGCCCGGTCGTCAAGCCTGCGGTCCACGACCACCTTCGCCAGATCCTCAGATCCCGCCTCGGTCAGGGAGTCTGAAGAAACCGTGGGGACATGCCTGCCCGGGTGTGGGAAGCCGAACATTCGGCGTGGCCAGCCCGGTAGGGTCCCGCGGGTCACAGAACGGTACCGCGCTTGCTCCGCGCCGGAGCGCTCCGAGCACGGGCACGAGATTCCAGCAGGTCTCGTTCCTCCGTACTCAGCACCACTGGTCGCGCCACACGCATCGTCTTTGATCTCCCATTGTAAAGACGACGCGCGAAGGATAATCGTTACTATTTAGGCCGCACTACACTAGAATGGGGAGACTTGGGGAAAATGAATCTTCAGCTTATAGCAAATGAAGAGAACCAGGATCGCGCCCAGTGTGGAAAAAATGAGGCCGGCGGGATGATATCGTTCGTTTGTCGGGCGCGAAAACATGTGGGTAACG
>Ga0187864_10000591_pt1 | contig 39340 bp, 37 predicted proteins | sample June2016WEW_11_4_FD_132985 | JGI IMG/M metagenome (GOLD analysis project Ga0187864, IMG submission 132985) | Peatland microbial communities from SPRUCE experiment site at the Marcell Experimental Forest, Minnesota, USA - June2016WEW_11_40 | ecosystem: Environmental > Terrestrial > Soil >...
GAGCGCGAGCTTACCGAGGGGGAGATCGATGCGGTCACCGTCCGCAACCAGGTCACGGTTTTCGGCTTTGCCTGCCGGCAGACTGCGGCCTTCATGCCGCTTCCCATATGGCTTGCGCATAAGCTTGCGAGAAGATTGACTTCCGTGCGCTTCCAGAAGATCCTTCCCTATCTGACGCCCGACGGCTGGACACAGGTGGGGGTCGAATACGAGAACCGTGAGCCCCGCCGTATTCACAGTATCACCGTCATCGCGACGCAGGCGAGCGCTGAAACAAGCCTGGAGCGGCTTCGGGACGACATCCGGCAGACCGTTATCGAACCGGCTTTTCAGGATGAAGCGCTCAAACCGGACGGGGAAACACGCATATTCATCAACCCGGAGGGGGTCTTTCTTACCGGCGGCCCCTCCATCCACTCAGGTCTCACAGGCAGAAAGAACGCTATCGATACCTATGGGGAATATTCGAGACACAGCGGTGCGGCTTTGAGCGGAAAAGACCCGTTGAGAATAGACAGGAGCGGGGCATACGCTGCCCGCTATGCGGCCAAGAATGTGGTGGCCGCGGGTCTGGCCGATGAATGTGAAGTACTCTTAAGCTACACAATCGGGCTCGCCAGGCCCGTGAGCATCCAGGTCGAAACCTTCGGGACCGGTCGGATATCCGATTCAAAAATTACCACCCGCATTGAACGCCACTTCGATTTTCGCCCTGCTGCGATCCTGAAGCAGTTCAATCTCCGCTACCTGCCGGCGACCATAAGGGGGGGGTTCTACCGCAAGCTGGCGGCATACGGTCAGGTGGGGAGAATGGATATAGGTCTGCCCTGGGAGGTGACGGACAAGGCAGCCCTGCTCAAGTCTCAATGAGCGTGCTCCAGGCGGCATAGGGGGGATCGACGCGTGGAACAACCGAAGTCTTCGCCCTTTACCGCGCAGCAAGCCGGGTCTCTCAGACGCATGAAACTGGTTGCGACCGGCCTGCTGATCTTCATGGCGGTCGTGTATACCGTCAGCAGGGGTTTTGAGCGCAGGTTTCCGTGGCTGGCCCCGGTCATCGCTTTTGCCGAAGCCGGCATCGTCGGTGCGCTTGCAGACTGGTTTGCCGTCGTGGCCCTGTTTCGCCACCCCCTGAACCTCCCTATTCCAAAGACCGCGGTTATCCCTCGCAACAAGGAGAGGATCGGAAATGCCCTTGCCCTTTTCATGAGAGAGAACTTCCTCGCCCGGGACGTGCTGGAGCGGAAAATAGGGTCCGTCGATCTCACAGGCTTTGCGAGCGCCTGGATCGCGAAGGAAGAAAACGCCATGAGACTGGCTCACGGTATCGGCCGCTACATCCCGGCCATGATCGAGAAGCTGGAGGAGAGGCACGTACATACCCTTGTACGCAAGGAGATCGTAGGGTGGCTGAAAGACCTGAATGTTGCGCCCCTGTTCGGCGCCGCTCTGAAGCCGTTAACGGAGGGAGGGCTTCATGAGGAGCTGTTTGCTGCCGTAGTACGCGCAATCGAACGATTGTTCGAGGAGAATAAGGAGAAGCTCCGGGAGGTGACAAAAGGCCAACTGCCCCGTTATATCCCCGATTTCATCGATGAGCGTATCGCCGACCTCGTGGTCGGCAAGCTGGAAGAGGGGCTGGTGAAAATCGGGGCGGATCCGGGCAACGAGCTAAAGACGAGGCTCGGCGAGGCCTTGAACCGATTTATCCATAATCTGGAACATTCCCCGGACTTCGCCGGCCGGGTCGAGGAGCTGAAAACTGAGTTTCTGGATCACCCGAGGGTCAATCAGTATGCAGCCGCACTATGGAGCGATATTCGCCGTAAACTGGTCGAGAATCTGGGCCGGCCCGATTCCGGGAGCCGGCGTCAGATCGCGCGGGTTATTCAGGAGCTGGGCGCCGCGGTTACGAAAGACGAAGCAGTCAAAGAGCGGATCAATCAATGGCTGCGCGTCTGGGCGGTCAACGTGCTCAGCGGAAACCGCGACGTGATCGTCTCCTTCATTTCAGAGACGGTGCGCAAGTGGGATCCCCGGGAGACGAGCCGGAGGATCGAGTTGCACGTGGGCGCGGACCTCCAGTGGATCCGCATAAACGGCACGCTGATCGGGGGCCTTGCCGGCCTCCTGATTTACGCTGTTTCGTGGCTGCTGAGGAACCTCACCTAGAAATACCCGTCATTCCCCTACACTTCGCCGTCCGTCCCCAGTCCCAGGTAGCTTCGGCAGCCCGGGTAGCCGGAGCACCTGAAAACCGTCCGGTTCGCGCTTTTCTTGTATACGTGCATTGGTTGTCCGCACCGGGGACACGGGGGCCTTTCTTTCGGATAGACCCTTTCGAAGCCCGGGATGAACTGTCTTTTGCACATGAGACAAATGTACCTCTGCCTGTGGGTGCGACTCCTGCCGTACCTGTAGACCGCGCCCGACCCACATTCCGGGCAGCAAACTTCACTCCTTTGATCCGGCTGGCTCATAGGTTTAGTGATGCTTTGCACATCCTAGCCTATGTTTGTTAACCTCTCGTGACGGCATGGTTAATTCTTGGTTAATTGGATTTTTTTACAAAATCGACCATCGGGCGCTATCTGGAGATCGCTCCCTTTCTTTGGCCGGGTCCCATCTTCATGAAGACCTTGCCGGTCGACGCATCGTAAAACCATAGCTCTAAGAGGCGCACATGCAAATACTGGTGATGGGCAAGATATTCCCCGGGTTTTTCCGGTGTGCCCTCCTTGTGCACTGTCTCGGATGTCACGTACGGCGCAGCGAGATTACAGAGCACGAGGAGCCTGACATTTCTCTGAAGTTCGCCTGCCTCCGCCTTTGCCGCCGGAAAGTCGGCGACAATGGTCTCGCCTTTTAACGCGTCGTCCAGGCTGGTTACGGGTTTTTCTTTTGCCTGCTTGGCTGGAAGGCTGCTCTTCTCGACCGGGAATTCACCAAGGTTTTCAAAGGCGACCGTATATTCACGGAACTTGACCTCTTCGATCTCGATCTTCTTCCCATCGGCAGCGGTATAGGTATAGCTGTTATCCACCTGGGGGATATAGTCGACCCTGAAGCCGCTCCGCGTCTTGTCCGCTGTCCCCTTCACCAGTACCGTCCACAACTGGCAATATACCCGCATCATCTGCTCACGCTTGTTATAGGAAATATCGGCGGGCTTTACCTGAAATGCATAGATGCTGCCGGCTTGCAGGGTCCCTGTCAGGGGAAGACCGGCACGCAGCCAGGTCGTGTCCGGGTCCTGCCCTTCGGCAACACCTGCAGCCGCACCCTTTGTCATGCTATTCTGAAGGGAGTTATAGATTACCTGGGCATTGTGACCTCCGTAGGCGCGAGGCAGTTGCTCGCGAGTGATGTCGAAGGGCATAGGGTCATACTCCACAGGCACAATCTTTTCCATGTCCCCGGATTCCGCACCCGTTGACTGGTCTCCGCTCATCCCGCCTCTCCGCTGTGCCCGGAGCAGGTCGGCGCCGCAAAAGACGATAAAGCATGCGAGCAACAGGGTAACTGTGACGCTCTTCCCGCAGGTTTTCAATGGGTTCCACCTCCCCGTCGACCCGGTAAAAGTTTTCTCATACTTCGCGGAGAATAGCAACCAAACACGAGGAGAACGAGGGACGAATCGCAGTTGAATAAATGTACTTTTTCCTAGTATTATATTCCTGCCATGCCGCATTGACTGCCTTTGAAGAGGAAGATGAGAGGAAAAAGGAGCGATTATGGAGGAAGATACCAAGAGCAAGGAAGAGCAGTACAATGAAGCGCGCATCATGCATAAATCGTACGATGAAAAGCTCCAGGTACTTCAGGAAAAGCCTTATTTGACAGCGGATGAGGAGATGGAGGTAAAGCTTCTCAAGAAGAGAAAGCTCTATTACAAGGATATCATGGAAAGATTGAGAAGGGAGCTGGGGAAGTGAGGGGCCGGGCAGCCTCGCCTCAGAAGCTGTGAAAAAATGCCAGTTTAGTCGTCACCCCGGTGAAAACCGGGGTCCAGGCGGTTCGTAATCGGCTGAAATTACTGGATGTCCCGCCTGCGCGGGATTAAGGCCCGCTTCGCTCTACCGGCGTCCGCCGGAATGACGGGAAACGACAGCGGGACGATTTTTTCACAGCTTCTCACCACCCCTTGACAGGAAGAGTATGCTAGGCGATACTTTTCACTGTGAAAAAATATACCCTGCGTAGGGACATCACCCCCCACACGCAGCTTCTCGATTACGAAAAGGAGCTGAACGAGGAGCAGCGTGCCGCGGTGACTGCCCCGGACGGACCGATACTCGTGATTGCGGGCGCGGGGAGCGGCAAAACGAGAGTGGTGACATACCGCGTCGCCCATCTCCTGGAACGCGGCATCTCCTCTCAAAGCATCCTTCTCCTCACGTTTACGAACAAGGCTGCCCGGGAGATGCTCCACCGGGTCGAGCACCTCATAAAGATGGATACCCGCTACATCTGGGGCGGCACATTCCACCATATCGGCAACCTGATCCTGAGGCAAAACAGCCAGAGGATAGATTACAGGCCCAATTTCGTCATACTTGATAATGAGGACGCCAAAGACACGATCGAGCTTGCGATGAAAGAGGCCGGCATCGACACCAGGGAGAGACGGTTTCCCAAGGGACGGGTATTGAAGGAGATATTCAGCTATTCGGCCAATACCATGGAGGACCTGGAAAAGGCGGTCGAGACGAGGTATCCCTATTTTCTGGACATCCTGGACCGGATCGATCTTGTCCGCAAGGCATATGAAGGGAAGAAGAGGGCGTCAAACACCATGGACTTCGATGACCTCCTCTTCTACTGGCACAAGATACTCGGTGAGGACGAAAGCCTGAGAAAATACTACGCCTCGGTGTTTTCACACATCCTGGTCGATGAGTATCAGGACACGAACAGGATACAGGCTGAAATAGTCGACTTTATGGGCATGATCAACAGGAATGTGACTGTTGTGGGCGACGACGCCCAATCGGTCTACTCCTTCCGGGGCGCCGATTTCCGGAACATTCTCGAATTTCCGACGCGATATCCGGAAACCAGGATTTTCCGGCTGGAGACAAACTACAGGAGCACGCCCGAGATCCTTGACCTGGCGAACCATTCCATCTCACACAACAGACAGCAGTTCGAGAAGCACCTGAGAGCGGTCAAGGTGAACGGGGTGGCGCCTGTGGTGACCCCCCTGCGGGACGTGATCCAGCAGGCGGAATTTGTTGCCCAGAGGATACTCGATTTGCGTGACGAAGGCGTCCCTCTGGACAAGATTGCCGTTCTGTATCGTGCCCATTATCACTCTATGGAATTACAGATGGAGCTGACGCGCAGGGACATCCCCTTCGAGATACGGAGCGGGCTTCGGTTCTTCGAGCAGGCCCATATCAAGGATGTGGTCGCTTTTTTGAGGGTGATGGTAAACCAGAACGATGAAATATCGTGGAAGAGGATACTCAAGATGTTCCCGCGCATAGGGAAGAAGACAGCGGACCACATCTATGAGTACCTGAAGACCTTCCCGGATCCCGTCCGCCTCTTTATCACCAAAGAGATAGGGAAGCAGTTCAAGAGCATACAGCCGGATAACGTGGAGCGATTATCCTTGCTGTTCGGCGAGCTTGAGGGGCTGGCGAGGCATGACGCGCCGTCCGAGATGATCTCCGCCGTCCTCGCCCACGGATATATGGAATATCTGAAGTATACCTATCCAAACCATGAGAATCGTCTCGAAGATATAAATCAGCTCATGAATTTCTCAACCGGGTATGATTCCCTCGTCAATTTTCTGAGCGAGCTTTCCCTCATGAGCGGCATCACCGGGGAAGAGGTTGTGGGGGGTGCCGGCGAGGATGAAAGGGTCATCCTGACCACGATACACCAGGCGAAAGGCCTTGAATGGAAAGCGGTTTTCGTCGTATGGTGCGCGGAAGGGCGGTTCCCCAACCCAAAGGCCGTGGAAGAGGGTGGGGTTGAGGAGGAAAGGCGCTTGTTCTACGTGGCGGCAACACGGGCCATGGACCAACTCTATCTTTGCTATCCCCTGATGATCTTCGACCGGCAGATCGGTTCCGTTATCTTGCGGCCTTCCCGTTTTATCGCGGAGTTGAAGTCAAGCCATTATGAGGAGTGGCAGGTGGGCGACGTGTAGGCGGCGGCCGGGTTGTTGACGGCAGGGTTGTTGGCGGCAGGGCTATTTTCGCGCCATCCATCAAAAATCCCTCCGGCCGCGAAAGACGTTGCCTGCTTCACCTACCTATACGACTGAATGTCAACAGAATATTGAAGAACTTCTTGACAAGCAGTATGCATTGTATCACAATCAATGTATATCTGTGAAAGCCACAGCACCAGCGAGGGTGGGAGAGGAAGCCAACACGGCGCACGTTTAGGCTCAGCCTTCCCCGGCCTCTCTGTACAGTGCAGCATGGACCTTCTTCATCTCCTCGCGGATCGGGATATGCTGGGGGCACTTCTCCTCGCATTCCCCGCACTCGATACAGACGGACGCCCTCTGTTCGGGAGGGAAGAAGGCGTTGTAGACCATCACGCCGGTCGGGTCCTTGAAGGTGACGGTATCGTTATAGAGGGAGAAGTTCATGGGGATATTGACACCCGTAGGGCAGGGCATGCAGTAGGCGCAGCCCGAGCAGTCGACCTTGAGCAGCTTCCGGTAGGCCTTGCGTGCGCGTTGAATTAGGGCGAGATCCCGGGCGGAGAGCGAGTTCGCCCTGCCTTCCGCCGCAAAGCCGATATTCTCCCGCACCTGGTCCACGGTGCTCATGCCGGAAAGGACGGTCGCCACCTCGGGGTGGTTCCACACCCAGCGTAAGCCCCACTCGGCAGGCGCCCTCTTCTCGGGTGACGAGTCGAAGAGGAGCTGCACCTCGGGCGGTACCTTCGCCAGCTTCCCTCCCCGGAGAGGCTCCATGACAGCCACCCCGATACCTCTCGATGCCGCATACGTGAGCCCCTCCCTCCCTGCCTGGTACTGCTCGTCCAGGTAGTTATACTGGATCTGGCACATGGTCCAGTCGTAGGCCTCTACTATCTCTTTGAATACAGAGACGGTGTCATGAAACGAGAAACCCACGTGGCGCACCCGGCCGTCCTTCTTGGCCCGGTCGAGGAACACGAGTACGTCCAGGCCCTTCGCGTTCTCCCACGTCTTCTCGTTGAGCCCATGGAGGAGATAGAGATCGAGGCAGGCCGTTTGGAGCCTCTGGAGCTGCTCGTCAAGGAACCTGTCGAAATCCTTCCGCTCCTTGACGAGGAATACAGGCAGTTTTGTGACGATGGTGACTCGGTCCCGGTAGGGTTTCAAAACCTTCCCGAGGACGACCTCGCTTTTTCCGCCGTGGTAGTTGTAGGCAGTGTCGAAGTAGTTGACGCCATGGTCGATGGCGTACTCGATCATTCTCGTCGTCTCTTCCTCGTCGATGGACCGCGCCGGGTCGAAGGAGTCGGTAGGTTTCTCCGTCCCCCCGACAAGGGGAAGGCGCATGGCGCCGAAGCCGAGGATGGAAACGGGTATCTCTTTCAGGGACCTGTAGAGCATATTACCCTCCTTGCGAGGCTCATCGATCTTGCGTTCATCGCCCCGCAGGTCCCTACCACGGGAACGCCGGGGGCAACGGCGTATCGTCCTACAGGAATAGTTTACCAGCAATCGACGGTTGCATCTACCACAGCCCGACCATTTCGCTTTCTTTACGTAATTCCTCAATCCATCCGCCACGCCCCGCCACAAACGCGCCTTCTCCGTTTGTCGGGTTTGCGCCGCAAGCACCTTTTGCCAGGTAAACAACGTAGGAGCCAAGCGGGTACAAGATTGGGAAAAGGGGCAGTGGGCACAAATGAGGAGACTTCCTGGCTGCTATAGTGACAGCGGTATCGCTATCACCTACGCGACCTCGGGAAAGTCGTTGACTGACGTGACTTGTCCTTTCTCCTGAGTCACACTATTGCGACTTGAACTCTTCACCATTTCTGAGGGTCCCTCAGGTTGAGGACTACGGGAAGCAAGCGCCGGACAAGTCCCGGTTGCCACAGGCCACAGGCGCCTGGCCGGCATCGAACTGCTTCTGTTACACGGGTCCAGAGTATAGTAAACTACCCTCATGCCCCTCCTCATAAGAACCTGGCATTTGGCGAACGGCCTGAAGGTGGAGATCTTCGACCACGCGGTCAGCTACTATGCTGACGACTCGACCATAAAGCTGGCGATCTGCTGCGATGTCGAGGTGAAGAAGGAGTACCTTCGGCCTTTCGAAACGCATCCCTATTACGGGAAGATCATGGAAACCCTGGGAGACGTAGCCGCGTATCGGAGGGAAATCGTGAAGGCCGGGGTGCCGGCCAAGCATCTTTCCGCCATGAAGAGGTTCCTCGTGGAGAAGTTCGAAGAGCACACGCTGGCATATTTCGAGGGGGAGGATTTTCCCGAAAGATACGTGCGCGAGAAGTTCGGAGAAATCGCCGGGGAACTTTTGAAAAAGGACCGCTTCCGGGACGGAGGCTAAAGCCCCTATTTTTTTCCCTCTATCTTCGTGATACCGGCGTAGTAGCAGCAGTTCTCACTCTTGAGGTTGTTGTCGAAGACGCGCGTGTTGCCGTCCCTGAAGCTTATGCGCACGTAGCAGAAGCCGCCCGGGACCTCGGACCTTCTCTCCTCCACGACCACGCCCATTCCCCATTTCACGTACCGTTTATGGAAAACCTCATCACCTACCTTCAGGTAGAGGACATAATCCCTTTCCATAGCCAAAAGATATACCATCGATTCCCCCATTTCAAGGATGCGCCTTTCCCTCGCCGCCTGATGGTTTGATTTATTGCGGCGACTGTAGCATAATCAGGGAGAGGGCGCGTCGACAACACGCGTCATCATAGGGGGGTTTTTGAACGATGGGCGACGAGACCATACTATTGACCGGGGCTGCGGGGTTTATTGGGTGGGAGACAGCCAAGCGGCTCTTATCGAGCGGGAAACAGGTGCTTGGCGTTGACAATCTGAACGATTATTACGATGTGAGGCTGAAGGAGTACCGGCTGGAAGACCTGAAGGGCTATGAGAAGTTCTCCTTCTACCGGGCCGATATAGAGGACTTGCAGGCGCTCGAGGGTATTTTCAGGGAAAACCGGATAGATGCGGTTATCAACCTCGCGGCGAGGGCCGGGGTACGATACAGCATCGAGAACCCTTTCGTCTATATGACGACGAATGCGTACGGGACCCTGAACCTGCTCGAGCTGATGAGGCGGTATGGGGTGAAGAAGATCGTGCTCGCCTCCACGTCCTCCCTTTATGCGGGTCAGAAGATGCCCTTCTCTGAGGAGCTGCCCGTCAACACGCCGATCTCTCCTTATGCGGCGTCGAAGAAAGCGGCTGAAGTGATGATCTACTCGTACCACTATCTGTTCGGCATCGACGCCTCGGTGGTCAGGTACTTCACGGTTTATGGCCCGGCGGGCAGGCCCGATATGAGCATGTTCAGGTTCATTAAATGGATCGACGAGGGGGATGAGCTGGTCCTCTACGGAGACGGTTCCCAGAGCCGGGATTTTACATTTGTGTCCGATATTGCGGAGGGCACGGCAAGGGCCCTCAAGCCTGTCGGGTTCGAGATCATCAACCTCGGCAACAGCCGTCCCCATGAGCTTGCCGAAATGATCTCCCTGGTGGAGCGCTATCTGGGGAAAAAGGCCCGTGTAAGGAGGGAGCCCTTTCAGAAAACCGACATGATGGCTACGTGGGCCGACATCGGAAAAGCAAAGCGTCTTCTCGACTGGGAACCGCAAGTTCCCCTTTCCGAAGGGATCGGAAAGACCGTCGACTGGTACCTCAAAAACAGGGAATGGCTGAGAAATATCCACATAGATATGAGCAAGTAGAGTATAGCGCACCCGTATGGTATACGTGAGGAATGAAAAAGATCATCTCCTTTGATCTGGACGGGACGATCGTCGACGGCCGGTACGGCAATGCGGTGTGGCTGGAGGGCGTTCCCGAAAGGTACGCTGAAAAATACTCCCTGCCGGTTGCGGAGGCGCTGGTCGAGGTAAAAAAGGCATACGATTCCATAGGAGAATCCCATCTCCTCTGGTATGACATCGATTACTGGCTCCGAAGGTTCGATCTGACTGTTTCCGTCCCGGAATTGCTCGACCGGTATTGCGGCTATATCCGCGTGCTTCCCCATGTCGCCGAGGTGATCGAAGCCCTCCATGAGAAATATCAGCTCGTCATTGCGTCTAATGCGGCGCGCATATTCGTCGAAAAAGAATTGAGCCATACCGGCCTTGAACGATACTTCAGCCCTGTGATATCGGCGACGTCCGATTTCGGGATGGTCAAGAAGGAGGAGGGGTTTTACCGGCGCCTGGCCGCCGTCCTCGGTGTGTCGCCTGCGGAAATGGCACACGTGGGAGACCATGCCGTCTTCGATTTCGAGATCCCTCGTCTGGTCGGCATCGACTCGTACTACTATAACCCGGCCGCTGCCGCAAATGGCACGGTAATCAACGATTTCACGGACCTCCTGGAGAGACTATGAAGAAATGCCACACCTGCGGTACGGCGATCGTTGAAGAATCGGCGTCGAGGCGTGACGAATGCCCGGGGTGCGGCTCAGATATCCGTGTATGCCTGAACTGCACCTTCTATGACGAAAGCAGGGCAAACCAGTGTTTCGAGCCCCAGGCGGAAAGGGTCAAAGAGAAGGACAGATCGAATTACTGCGACTACTTCCGGTTTAAAGAGGAGGGGCAGAAAAAATCACCCCGGGAGGACGCGGAGAAGCTCTGGAAGGACCTCTTTAAGAAGGCTTAGAGCACGTCTATGGCGCGGGTATAGATAATCCGGTATCGCTCCGGATCGGCTTCGAGGCAGACCGTGCAGCCGCTCTCCGCGCACGCTGCCAGCTCTTCCTTTGGCGGCAGCGGCTCCAGGAGCACCTCGAATCCTATCGATTCATAAAGCTCTTTCATTTCCGAAAGTCTCGGCTCGTCCACCATGAAGCGCTTTTCCCATCCTTGACTCGCGAGCGCTTCTTCCCGTTTTGTCATAGTGGTTATTATAGCAGATTTTGGCTATCACGAGAAGGGTTCTTGAAGTAGTCGATCGTCTTTTTCAGTCCCTCCTCCAGGGGCACCCGGGGCTCCCATTTTAAGGAGTTCCGGGCCTTCGATATATCGGGGCACCGCCTTCTCGGGTCGTCCTCCGGGAGTTTCTCGAAGACGATCTTTGCCTGCGACCGGGCAAGATCGATGACCTTTTCCGCAAGCGATCGGATTGAGACCTCTTCGGGATTACCCAGGTTGATGGGTCCGGGGAACCCCGAGAGAGAGGGTCTGGTATAGTCCGTACCCTTCGGGGTCCCATCAGTTTCGTAGTCCATCATCCGTAGTATGCCTTCGAGCATATCATCGATATAGCAGAACGATCTTGTCTGCTCTCCGGTCCCGTAAACCGCGATGTCTCTGCCCTGAATTGCGTCAACGATGAAACTGCTGACGACGCGACCGTCATCGGGTCTCATTCTCGGTCCGTATGTATTGAATATCCGCACGACCTTCACGTCCACCTTGTTCTGCCGCAGGTAGTCGAAAAAGAACGTCTCGGCCACCCTCTTGCCCTCGTCGTAGCAGCTTCTTTTCCCGATGGGGTTGACGTTGCCCCAGTATTCTTCCGTCTGGGGGTGCACATCGGGGTCCCCATAAACCTCGCTCGTGGACGCCTGCATGATCCTTGCCCTCACCCGCTTCGCCAGGCCGAGCATGTTAAGGCCGCCGAGGACGTTGACCTTTATCGTTTTTACGGGATTATACTGGTAGTGGATAGGGCTCGCGGGACAGGCGAGATTGAAGATCCAGTCGACTTCGAGGAGGATCGGCTGCGTGACGTCGTGCCTCACCAATTCGAAGGCGGGGTGGCCAAGGAGATGAGAGATGTTCTTCTTCCTGCCCGTGAAGAAATTGTCCAGACAGATTACCTCGTGGCCGTCACGGATGAGTCGCTCGCAAAGGTGGGAACCGATGAACCCGGCACCCCCGGTGACGAGGATACGCTTTTGTTGCGCATACGTATGGTAGGCATACATAAACACCCCCTTGCCCGACGTTTCAGCCTTCCTTATTATATCCGAAGAAGATGGCGGTGTCACCCTTCATCTGCCTCGGGTAGGGCAGGGGCTTTAGCGGACATGGTGCTTGAGCGGACCCGCGCCTTTTTCACCCCTTTTAACATGCATACAAAGTTTACCCCGCCGGAGAAAAACTGGAGTATACTATGGGGGAGCCGCTCTAGTAAGGCGAAAATGATAGAAATGTCAGACCTCGTACCTCTCCCCGCCATTACGCCCATGATATCGCGTACTATCCTTCTGCCGATAGCAGCCGTCCTCGCGGGCTTTCTCTGTTTTGTCCATGCCGCCCACGCGCAGACCCTGACCGCGGACCAGCTCTTGATTGTGACGAACAAAAGGGTCCCTGAGAGCGATCAACTGGCCCGGTACTATATGAAAAGGCGCTCGGTGCCGGCAAAGAACCTGGTTCACCTGGATACCCTGGAGCTGGAAGATGTAAGCAGACAAGAGTACGACAGAGAGATAGCCGGCCCTATACGGGCGTTCCTCGCCAAGAACGATCCCGAGGGGAAGAAGTTCAGGTGCATTGTGCTTATGTACGGCATACCTTTGCGCGTCGGTCCGCCCGTTCCCAGCGAGGAAGAGAGGAGACAAATCAGCGAGCTTCGAAAACGTCGTACAGACGTGGAGGACCAAATCAAGGCATCCGAAAAGGATAAGGCCGCACTCATTGAGCTGCGGAAGCAGCAAGGGGCCATACAGAATGAAACCGCGGGGATGAGTAAGCTGCTCGGGAGCGCCTCGGTCGATTCCGAGATAGCCCTTGTCATGGAGAACCGCTTTTCGCCGCAATGGCTTCCGAACAAATACTTCGTGGGATTTCGAGGAAAAGCGATCGAGAACATGCCGCAAAAAGTGCTGCTGGTGAGTCGACTGGAAGGACCTTCCGACACTATTGTGCGCCGCATCATTGATGACAGCATCGAGGTCGAAAAGGCCGGTCTCTCAGGTAAGGCATATTTCGATGCGCGGTGGCCCGAGAAAGAGAACAAAGACCCATCGTACTATCAGGTCTATGACCGCATGATTCACCACGCCGCGCGGGTCGTTGAAAACAGCGGGAAGATGGCCGTCGTCCTCGACGAACAAGAGAGATTGTTCCAACCGGGAGAAGCACCCGATGCCGCGTTGTACTGCGGCTGGTACAGCCTGGGAAAGTACGTTGATGCCTTCACCTGGGCCAAGGGTGCTGTCGGGTTTCACGCAGCCAGCAGCGAGTGTGCAACCCTGAGAAACAGGACAAGCACGGTATGGTGCAAGTCGATGCTCGAAAAAGGCGTTGCCGCTACCGTGGGACCGGTGGCGGAGCCTTACCTGCAGTCGTTCCCCCTCCCGGACGTCTTTTTCGGCTGTCTCACCGACGGGCGGCCAACCCTTGCCGAATGCTACGCAGTATCGATCCCTTTCTGGTCATGGCGGATGGTGTTAATCGGGGATCCACTCTACCGGCCATTCGCCCATCATCCCACCGGCGCAAAATAGTTCCACGGAATTCAGACCGCGCTTGGTAATAGCGCCGGTTCTTGACGGTGGCCGCGCCATGTGGTAGAGAAAATAGCGGGACTGTGCCTCGGAAAACGCCTTGTCCGGGCTTGGAGCCGGAAGATGCAGCGAAAGGCGGAGCTGCCGGAGAGAAAATGAATAGGTTGCTGAACAAAATCACCATGATAACCGGAGCCGCGAGTGGGATAGGCAAAGCAACAGCCCTCCGCTTCTACGAAGAAGGCGCCTTCGTGCTCGTCACGGATATTAACGACACGGACGGCGAAAGACTGGTATCGCAGCTTCCCGACCGATCACGGTATCGTCATCTGGATGTGAGCAAAGAGGATGAATGGAGGTCGGTTTTCAGCATGCTCGATGAAGCATACGGCTGCCTGGATGTATTGGTGAACAACGCGGGAATCGACGGGTTTGCTCAAACCGTGGGGCCCTTCGATCCGGAAGACTTCAGCCTTGAGAGCTGGCATCACGTGCACGCGGTAAATGCGGATGGCGTGGCGCTTGGATGCAAGTACGCGATACAGCTCATGAAAAGAAACCTTCGCGGCAGCATTGTGAATATTTCGTCGCGTTCCGGCATCGTCGGCATTCCCCGGGCGGCGGCGTACGCGTCCAGCAAAGCCTCCGTCAGAAATCATACCAAGAGCGTGGCTCTCTACTGCGCCGAAAAACGGTACAATATCCGCTGCAACTCGATTCATCCCGGCGCCATCCTGACCCCCATGTGGGACCCCTTCTTCGGCAAAGATCACGAACGGGAATACCGGATTCTAAAACTCGCGAAGCGCATCCCCCTCGGCCGGATGGGCACGCCCCTCGACGTCGCGAATGCGGTGCTCTATCTGGCGTCCGATGAATCGGAGTACGTTACCGGCATCGAGTTGACGGTGGACGGGGGGATACTGGCCGGGACCATAGCAACGCCCTCGGACGCAGAATAACTTTTCACCAAAACTTTTTCTTGACAAAGGCCTCTCAGATCGTGTATCAATTTAATAGATCGAACGGTCAGTAGACGGAGGCAGAGGTAAAATGGGTGGTTTCAGGACAGGCGAGGTGAAGGAAGCGATAGTCCGGGAGAGCATGAAGCTTTTCCTGGCGAACGGGTTCCGCGGAACGTCGGTGAAGGAGATAACGGAAGCGGCAGGCATCGGACGGGGCACCCTTTACTGGTACTTCAAGAGCAAAGATGAGATCCTGACGAATGTCTTTCAAGAATTCGATGATAAATTTGTTGGGGGATTGATGGAAGCGGTAGGGGGATGTGAAGGCGACTTCGTAGCCAAATACAAGACTTTCCATAAATTTGCCACGGAATTTGCCCGGGATAACAGGGTTCTCGCCCTGGTGGCCAATGCGCTTCTCAATGAGGTGGTGGGGACCAATACGGAAGCTGAGAGACTCGTAAAGGCCGTCTATGAAAGGTACCGGCTGTTTATCTACGGTATGCTGGAAGAGGGCAAAAGGGACGGTTCGGTGAGGGCGGATTTGAATTCCTCGGTCTATGCGCACGTAGTGGTAGCGAGTCACGCAGGGATGCTCGTGCAGTGGTTTGTGAACGGGGAAACCTTTGACGTGCCTGCTTTCGTGAAGGTTTTTCGGAACTTCATTCTTGAAGGGGCTACAGGCAGGGACGGACGATAGTCGATATGCGGTGTTAAATGGACTGACCGCTCGGTATATAAGGCGAAGCTGAAATAGGTACGCCTGGAGGTTGCACATGGAACGCAGGTGGCACAAGGTATGGCCCATGTGGGTTCCCAAAACGCTTGAAGTGGAAAAACCCACGTCAGAGTATATTCGTGACTGGGCCGAACTCACACCTGATCGAATCGCGTTGAGTTTCTACGGGCGGGACATGAGCTATCGGGAGCTGAACAATATGATCGACAGGGCGGCGTGGGGACTCGTCGATCTCGGAGTTAAGAAGGGTGACCGCGTTGCCCTTCACATGGAGAACTGTCCCCAATTTGTGATCGCCTATTTTGGCGCACAGAGGGCGGGAGGTGCGGTCGTAGCGGTCAACCCCATGTTCAAGGGGGCGGAGCTGGAGTTCGAATTGAACGACGCCGGTGTGAAAACTTTCATCGGCCTCGACGTCTTCTATCCCGAAGTGGAGAAGATACGGGGCCGCACCCCCCTGGTAAACGTGATTCTCACGTCCATGAAAGACTTTCTCCCGTCCGATCCCCTTCTGCCCCTTCCGGAAGAGGCAAAGGAGGAGAAGCGCTCCTTTCCGGATACGATTGACTTCATGACAGTGATAGAGCAGTCGAAAGACAGCCCTATATGCCACGTGACGGACCTGAAAAAGGACCTGGCCCTCCTCCAGTATACGGGCGGCACGACGGGCACCCCCAAAGGGGCCATGATCAGCCATTACGCCCTCGCCAATGCAGCCCTCGGGGCGATGTACTGGTACCACTTCAGAGAGGATGACGTCTACCTTGGCGTGACGCCGTTTTTTCACGTGATGGGCCAGACGGTCCTCATGGCCACCCCCTTGGCGTCGGGCGGCCGGATCATCATTCTTACCCGTTTCGTCCCGGACGTAGTAGCTCGGGCAGTGACCCGCTATCGCTGCACGTTCTGGGTCGGCGCCACGACCATGATCATCGCCCTGCTAAATCTCCCTAATGTGTTGGAGTACGACTTCTCCTCCTTCCGCTGTATCTGGACAGGAGGCGCCACCGTATCCGTCGCGCTCCAGAACAAGCTGAAGGAACTTGCACCGAGGGCAATGATCGGTGAAGGGTACGGGCTTTCCGAGGTGATATCCCAGGGAGGGGCCTGCACGCCCCTTTTCCGATACAAGCCCGGTTTCGTGGGAACTCCTCAGCTCAACGTCGACATGAAGATCATGGATCAGGAAACAGGAACGCGCGAGCTTGGACCCAACGAAGCAGGCGAGATCGTCATTAAGGCGGCGGCCATGATGCTCGGGTATTGGAATAAGCCGGAAGATACAAAGGAAATGCTCCGCGACGGTTGGCTCCACACCGGGGATACGGGACTCATGGATGAAGAGGGTTACATCAAGTTCCTCGGCAGGACGAGGGAATTGATCAAAAGCTCGGGGTACAGCGTCTTCCCCGCGGAGGTGGAGGACCTCCTCTACCGCCATCCCGCCATAAAAGAGGCGGCGGTTATCGGCGTGGCTGACGCTTACAGGGGAGAGAGTGTCAAGGCATTCATCGTTCTGAAGGATAACCACGCGGGCAAAGCCACGGAGCAAGAGATCCTCGACTGGAGCAAAGAGAACATGGCGGCCTACAAACGCCCCCGATTCATTGAGTTCAGGAAAGAATTGCCGAAGAGCAGCGCAGGAAAAATCCTGAAGCGGGTTCTCGTCGAGGAAGAACAGAAAAAAGGATAGACAGAGGTCCCCCGGACAGTAAAAAAAGGAGAAGAACATGGCACTGAAAACACCACAACAATATCTTGAAACGCTCAATGACGGCCGGGTTGTTTACTGCGACGGAGAGAGGGTGCCGGACGTCACAAAACATCCTATCCTCAAGATCACCAATAACTGGGTAGCCATGGATTACGTGATGAGCAACGACCCACGGTACCAGGACCTGCTCACGGACATCGATAAAGACGGCGACAGGGTAAGCTTTGCGTTGACGCCGCAACGGAGCAAGGAGGACCTCCTCAGGCTCCGGGAGGTAGTGAAGCTGTGGGCACGCGCCTGTTTCGGAAAGCCCTCAGGTGCAAAGTTTGTCGCAAAGGACGGCCTGAATGCTGTTACGGTGGTCACCCCCAGGGTGGACAAGAAGCACGGGACCCATTATGCCGCAAACGTAGAGGCCTACCGCACGTACCTGCAGAAGAACGACCTCTCCTTCGCCATGGGCCTCACCGACGTCAAGGGCGATAGAGGCCTCCGCCCCTCTCAGCAGGTGCAGCATAAGGATTTTTACGTGCGGATCGTCGAAGAAAGGAAAGACGGCATAGTCGTGAGCGGCGCCAAAACCCATATCAGCCAGGCCCCTGCCTGCAATGAAATACTGATCGCCCCCTGCCACGCCATGAAAGAGGACGACAAGGACTACGCGGTTGCCTTTTCCGCCCCCCTCAACGCAAAGGGGATTACCATGATTTCCACGGAGCCGGAGGTGCACGAGGGCTTCAGCCTCTTCGATTATCCCATCACCGGCAGCGTCTTCATCAATGATGCCCTCATCGTCTTCGAGAACGTCTTTATTCCCAACGAGAGGGTCTTCCTGAAAGGCGAATGGGAGTTTGCCGGAGATATGGCAATCATGTTCGCCAACTTCCACCGCCTGAGCGCCGAGACCTACAAAGCCATGGAGCTTGAGCTGGTGACCGGTGCGGCAGTCATGATGGCCGAGTACAACGGTATCGAGAAAAAGGCCCACGTCCGCGAAAAACTGACCTGGCTGACCATGTATACGGAATTGATAGAGACCCTGGGGATGGCAGCCGTCGAGCACTGCATCAAGGAAGAGGATACGGAACTCGTCTACCCCAATCCCATGATAGCCAATATCTGCAAATACCAGTTCGCCGACAACTGGCATACGGCGACAAAGTACCTCCAGGACATTGCGGGCGGCATAGTCGCGACGGCGCCGTCGGCGAAGGATTTCTTCAACCCGGAAACGCGGCCCCTCATCGACAAGTACCTGGCAGGCAGAGCGGGGGTTTCGACGGAAGACAGGCTCCGCATGATCAAGCTCGTGAAAGACATCGGCTCCTCCTATGAGGACGTGCTCACCATCCATGCCGAGGGTTCGCTGGAGGCCCAGAAGCTCTCTATCCTCCTGCTGGCCGACTTTCCGAGATACAAGGCAGCGGCAATGAGGGCGGCACGGATAAAGAACGGGAAGGAGCATCCCCTCTTCGCGGCCCTTCCAGAATTCCCTCCCAAGCTATAAGGATGAGCACAAATCTTCGGCTTTTGAGAGGGCAAGGAGGATGGTGTGCACGTAAGGGATATGTTTCGACTGAACGGCAAGGTGGCCATCGTGACGGGCGGCTCTGTCGGTCTGTCTGGGGGCTCAGATGGCAACAGCCCTCGCCGAAGCCGGGGCCGATGTAGTCATTGCGGCCCGCAAGAAGGACCGCTGCATCGGGCTCGCCACGAAACTGGGCGGGCTGAACATCAGGGCGCTCCCCGTTGCCTGTGATGTGAGCAAGGCAGAGGACTGTCAGCGCCTCGTAGATATAACGATAAAGGAATTGGGGAGGCTTGATATCCTGGTTAACAATGCGGGGATCAGTTGGGTTGCCGATGCCCTTGATTTCCCTATGGACAAATGGCAGCGCGTGATTGATCTCAACCTGACGGGGACCTTCCAGCTCTCCCAGATGGCCGCTCGCGTCATGAAAGAGCACGGCGGGGGCAAAATCGTCAACATGGCTTCCATAGGCGGGTTCAGAGGGGATTTCCCGGAGAATGCGAACTCTATCGCGTACGCTGCGAGCAAGGGCGCCGTCATGGCCATGACGAAAGATCTGGCTGTCAAGTGGGCGCCTTACGGCATCATCGTCAACGCCATATGTCCCGGATGGTTCCCGACCAGCCTGAACGACCAGCATCTGAAGGAGATGGCAGGCAAATTGCTTCCCCGCATCCCCCTTGGCAGGTACGGGGGGGACGAGGACCTCAAAGGGTTGATTGTTTTTCTCGCCTCTGCTGCGTCGGATTACATAACCGGCGAGTGCGTGGTGGTCGACGGCGGTAAGACGGCCCTGACCTAGGATTTGTCTCCTGACGGCAGGGATTGAGGGACGGAAAACGACATGAACAGTACCCACGAGCACGCGGACATCATCGTTATCGGCTCCGGCGGCTGCGGCCTGGCTGCCGCAGTAACCGCGTCTGAAGGCAACGCAAAGGTAATTGTCTTCGAAAAGCAGCGCTCTCCGGGGGGAACCTCCAACTTTTTTGAGGGCACTTTTGCGGTTGAAAGCGCACTGCAGCGGGAAAAATACATCACTTACAGCCGTGACCAGGCCTTTAAGAAAATGATGGAGTACAGCCATTGGCGGGCCAATGCCCGCATGGTGCGGGCTTTTGTGGACGAATCGGCGCCCACCATCGCCTGGCTTCAAGAACTCGGCGTTGAGTTCATCGAGGCCGCGACAAATATGCCCAACGGGCCTCGCACCTATCATATTGTCAAAGGGAGAGGAGCTGCCGTAATCAAAGCACTCGCAGCGAGAGCAAAAGAGAAAGGGGTGGTCCTCAGGCTGGGGACACCCGTCACGAGGATCATCAGAGAGGGCGACAGGATCACGGGCGTCGTCGTGAAGGAAGGCAAGGAGGAGAGAACGGCGGCTGCGCCCGCAGTTATCGTCGCAAGCGGCGGATATGCGAACAACAAAGCGTGGATCAAGAAATATACGGGATTTGATAGTGATGTCAATATGCTGCAAATCGGGAACGTCGGCAAGATGGGAGACGGAATCCGCATGGCCTGGGACGTGGGCGCAGCCGAGGAAGGAATGGGCGTCCTGGAAGCGTACCGCTTCGGTCCCAGGGCCCCCGAGTTTCGCATGTACGGTCCGGTACAGATGATCGCCCTTCAACCCGATCTCTGGGTTGATCCAAAGGGGGAGAGGTTCTGCGACGAGGGCATTGCATTCTGCGATACGTCCGTGGGCAACGTGAACGCGCGATACAGGGAAGGCTACACGTATTGCCTGTTCGATGATGCGATTAAGGAGTACTACATCACCCATGGGATACACCGGAATGTGGGGTGGAAGAACGCTCCCGGCACGAAGCCCGTGGGCTTCGACGATGAACTGAAAGCCGCCATTGAGAAGGGGACAACCGAGGCCTTTGCAGCGGACTCCGTGGAGGAGCTGGCCGCAAAAATGGCGGTTGAGCCGGCAGTGTTGAAGGCCACCGTTGTAGAATACAATCGATTCTGCGAAAAAGGTCACGACGATCTCTTTGCGAAGGAACCCAAGTACCTGCGCCCCTTGCGGGGACCGCGATTCTACGCCGCAAAGGCGCGCACCATTTTTCTGGTGACCCTCGGGGGCATCAAGGTAAACCACAGGATGGAAGTGGTTGACAAGAATGACAGGGTTATTCCCGGTCTCTACGCCGGCGGCATGGACGCGGGCGGGATGTGGGGGGATAGTTATCCCATGCAGGATGCGACCGGCGCATCCTCTGCCTTCGCGATCAACTCCGGCAGGATCGCGGCGAGGCATGCCCTCTCCTACATGGGGATCGGCCCTTCGCCGAAATGATCATCGAATGACCGGTGAGAAAGAAAGGAGTGCGAACGATGGATCGACTAAAAGATAAGGTTGTTCTTGTGACAGGCGGAAGCTCGGGGATCGGAAGGGCAACGGCAATTGCCTGCGCACGCGAAGCCGCAGAGGTTGTTATTTCGGACGTGTTTGAGGCGGGCGCCGAAGAAACCCTGGCGGCCGTGAAGGATTGCGGTGCGAATGGTCGATTTGTCAAGACGGATGTGACGAAGGCCGATCAGGTGGAGCGCTTGATCAGGGAGATCATCCGGGACTTTGGCCGGCTCGACTGCGCCCACAACAACGCCGGCATCACGGGACCGGCCTTTCTGACCGGCCAATATCCCGTAGAGGAATGGGATACCACTATTCGCGTCAACCTCACCGGTGTTTTTCTCTGCATGCGCTATGAACTCGAGCAGATGGTTGCTCAGGGAAAGGGCGCCATCGTAAATACGTCGTCGGGCGCCGGACTACGGGGTCTGTCATATCAATGCGCCTATTCAGCCAGCAAGCACGCGATAATCGGACTCTCGAAGACGGCGGCGGTCGAATACGCAAAAAAAGGCATCAGGGTAAACGTGCTCTGCCCCGGTTTTATTGATACGGGCCTCACAAAACAGGTTGTCGCGAAGAAGCCCCACCTGGAGGAGAAGTACAAGGCCCTCATCCCTGCGGGCAGGTTCGGAAACGAAGAGGAGGTAGCTGAATCGGTCATCTGGCTCTTTTCCGATGCCTCTTCTTTCGTCACCGGCCATACCCTCGTCATAGACGGCGGTGCATCGGCTTGACGAAGGGCAGCAAGATGGAGCATTTGGAGGATAGAAGGGCATAACGCAAAGGCCACGGGGGCCTGCAAAACCATCGGCGTGGTGAAAGCTCGATTGCTGGAGGGGTTATGAGCTACAGGAAAGTTGCGGTTGTGGGCGCCGGCGCCATGGGCGCCGGTATTGCCCAGGTGATGGCGGCGGCATCCGTGGAAGTGGCGCTCATCGATATCGCTCCCGGGTTTGTGGAGAGCGGCATCACGCGCATAGACGGCAGGTTTGCCTCAGATGTGAAGAAGGGGCGGATAAGCCCTGAAGAGAAAGAGCGCTTCATGGGGCTCGTGAAGGGAAGCGTCAATCAGGAGGATGCCCGGGGCGCAGACCTCGTTATCGAGGCCATCATAGAAGACCGGAAGGCGAAGGGCGACCTTCTCGGGAATCTGAACCGGATCTGCGGTCCTGAAACTGCTTTTGCCACAAATACGTCGACCCTTTCCGTCACGGACCTGGCGGTTCTCTCCGGCAGACCGGAAAAGTTTCTCGGTCTCCATTTCTTCAACCCCGTTCACGCCATGAAGCTCGTGGAGGTTATCCCGGGCCTCGATACGGGCAAGGACGTGGTCGACGGCGCTTTGGCGGGCATGTTGGCGATCAAAAAGGCGCCCATCCTGGTCCAGGACTGCCCGGGCTTTCTTGTGAACCGCATCCTCCTTTCTTACATGAACGAATGCCTTCTTGCAGCCGAAGAGGGCATTTCACCGGAAGTGATCGATGCGGAGGCAAAGCGGGTCGGATTCCCCATGGGTCCCCTTGAACTCTCCGACATGGTCGGCTGGGATGTGAGCCTCCATACCTTCCCTATTCTGCACAGCGCCTATGGAGACCGATTTCCCGCGTTGAGACTCGTGCAGAAGCTGAACGACGCCGGCCGGCTGGGGCTCAAGAGCGGCAAAGGGGTCTACAACCTTGGCCGGATCGACGATGAATTCCGGGGCATGGTTGCGGACCTCGGCGCCAAAGGCGGCGGTGCGCCTTTCACGATCGATCGCCTCATTCTGAAGCAGGTCAATGAGGCTGTTTACTGTCTTCAGGAGGGCGTCGCGACTGCCGAGGGCATCGACAAAGCGATGGTCCTCGGCACGGGCTTTCCGAACGAGGCCGGCGTGGGAGGACCTCTCCACTGGGCCGACGCAAAGGGCCTCGACTGGGTGCTCTCGACCCTCGAAGGGCTGACGGGGAGCGAAGGGTCAAGGTTCTGGCCTCATCACCTGCTGAAGACGTATGTTGCAGCAGGCCGCCTGGGCAGAAAGACGGGAAGAGGGTTCTTTAAATATTGAGCTAAGGAGAACGAGATGAACGAAGTAGTTATCGTCAGCGGACTAAGGACGGCAGTCGGAGATTTCCTCGGGTCCCTCAAGGACTTGACCTGTGTAGACCTTGGTGTCATTGTTCTGAAGGCAGCTATGGAGCGGGCAAAAGTGGACCCCACGCTTATCGAAGAAGTTGTTTGTGGGAACCCGGACATGGCAGGGGCGAAATCGAATCCAGGGCGACAGGTCGCCGTCCATGCGGGCTGCTCCTGGGAGACCGTCGCCTGCACCATCAACCAGCAGTGCGTCTCTTCCATGAGGGCCGCGGAGATCATGTACCAGGAGATCCTCCTTGGCAAGGTGGACGTGGGTGCTGCAGTCGGCTGCGAAAGCATGTCGAATGTACCCTACCTGCTCATGGGTGCGCGTGGCGGATTCAGGATGGGCCACCAGCAGGTGATCGACGGCCTGTACAACGATGGCATGATCGATGCCTTCTACAACATCCACATGGGCGTCACTGCGGAGAACGTCGCCGAGATGTACAAGATATCCCGGGAAGAGCAGGACGAGTTCGCCCTGATGAGCCATCAGCGGGCCTGTGCATCGATCAACAATAAGACCCAGGCAAGCGAGCTGGTCCCGGTCGAGATCAAAACGAGAAAAGGGACGACTATCTTTGATACCGACGAGCACCCCCGGCAGGGTCTCACCATGGCCGACCTCGCGCGGCTGAAACCGGTTTTCGTGAAGGACGGCACCGTCACCGCGGGCAACTCCTCGGGCATCAACGACGGCGCTGCAGCCCTCGTCATGATGACCCTTGACAAGGCAAAAGAGCTGGGACTCAAGCCCCTTGTTCGCATAGTGGCGACCGGCTCTGCCGCGGTTGACGCGCGGATCATGGGCATGGGCGTAGTCCCCTCGGTAAGGAAGGCGCTCCGCTTTGCCAATCTCCCCTTGGAAGCCATCGATTACTGGGAGATCAACGAAGCCTTCGCCGCCCAGATCATCGGCTGCAACCGGGAGTTGAAGATACCCCTGGACGAGATGAACGCAAACGGGGGCGGGATATCGCTTGGCCACCCCGTGGGCATGACCGGGGCGAGGCTGATCGTCTCCCTCATCCACGAGATGGAACGCCGTGGCGCGCGTTACGGAGGAGCTTCTCTCTGTGGGGGCGGCGGTCCGTCGACATCGATGATCGTGGAGCGGTACATGGAATGATCGTGATCCGTAAAGCACGTGCCGGGCCGGCAGCAGGTGAAAAACCCGAAAACCGGGGCTGACCCGTAACCTTGGCGCACAGCCGGCAAGGAACGCTGCAGCGGCACAATAATCGCACGGTGACTAAATGAAGGGGAGGCAGTATGGCAGATGAGATAGTGCTCTTCGAAAAGGCGGACGGAGTCGGACTGATCACGATGAACCGACCCGGGGTCAAAAACTCTTTGAGTCTCGAAGTCTTCCGCACACTTAACGACATCCTCGATCGCGTCACCAGGGATGACGAGGTCAGGGCTGTCGTGGTCACGGGGGCAGGCAGCGCTTTTGTCGCCGGTGCCGATATAAATGACCTCCTTGGCTTCGATACCCAGACGGGCTGGGCCGCCTCGAGGTTTCAGCAGTCGGTCTTCAACAGGCTTGAGAGACTCGGGAAACCGTCGATAGCGGCGATCAACGGGTTTGCCCTTGGCGGCGGTCTGGAGCTGGCCCTCGCATGTACCTTCAGGGTGGCCTCCGTGAACGCAAGAATGGGATTCCCCGAAATGGGCCTCGGGATTATCCCCGCTTTGGGCGGAACGCAGCGCGCAGTGCGCACGGTAGGTTATGCAAAGGCCTCAGAATTGATACTCTCCCGTTCCATCATTGATGCGGAAGAGGCGTACAGGATCGGCCTGGTGAACCTGTTGGCCGAGGCCGTTCAGGTCCTCGCGAGAGCGATGGAGTGGGCCAAAGCGCTCGCCGCCCTGAGTCCGGTGGCTATGCGCATGGAACTGGAATTGCTCCACCAGACGCAGGACAGAGGATTCGACGCGGGATTGGCCCTGGAGTCAGCCCTTGCAGCCCTGACCGTCTCATCCGGCGAGGCCAAGAAATTGCTCGGAGACTTCGCAGGGAAGGTCAAAAAGAAATGACGTGCCCGGCCCGGTAGCCGTAGGAAACGCAGAAACGATCACAGCATGGAGTCCGTTATGGACCCGGTAAAAGAAGAGCAGGAAAAAGCTTACTAAATGCAAATGCCTGGGACCGGAGATTCCGTTTGTCGCACACGTACACGATACGGTTCCCTCAATTGCATTGAGATGTCATGCCAGTTACGGAGGCATGGACCGAGATGAAGGGTTGGATTGACCGAGCAATTAAGCAGGTGAAGCATCAATGAGTTCTCCCTCCATAGACAACGGGACTTTTCGCGGCTCCGGTGAAAGCGGGTATCCCCAGGGGAAAAATCTTTCTCCCGCTGCAATAAACGCCTCCATGAGAAAGGCCACGAGTAGCTTACCGTGGAGCCATGCCTTAGCTCCTCTAACATCGGTCTTCCTAAGGTGGCCCAGTCCAATGATGGATTTGAGCCGTTTGAACGTAAGTTCGATCTGCCAGCGGCCCCGATAGATCTCTAGCGCCGTTTTGGTACTGAACATCCGGGGGAGTGTGGTAAACACAAAGATGTATCCCGCCGCTTCTAGGGTTTCCGGTTTCACCATGTGTCCCTTTTTGCCGTTTTCCCGGAGTGCTTTAATACGGGCTTTCTCAGCAGCCTCTTTGCTCTTTTTCAAGGCGCATACTCTACCCGCAAGAAAGATATCTTCATACGGCACCCACACGTCCCAATCTCCCAATTCCGTTTTCTTAAGCGTCCTTAGGTGGTCAAGCAAACCGAAGGGGGACCCATCGTTATCCACGAGGGGAAGGTTCGTCAAATTGATCTTCACGAGTACTTGCCCCCCTTTCTGCACCACATGCCGTATGTCTGCCCACATCAGGGACTTGAAGCAGAGAGGGCTTGATGGCTCTTCGGTGAAACTCGGCATCATGGACGGGCTCTCCGGGCTTACGAAGGTCTTTCAAGAAGAGTTCACCCACGGGAAGATGCAGTGGTGCCGGGTCCACGTGGCGAGAAACGTCCTCGTCAAGGTTCCCCAAGCAAAAAAGCGGGAAGTCGCCGATGATGTGAGGTCCATCTTCTATGCCTCTTCAAGGCCGAAGGCTGAGGCGTTCTACAAAGAGTTCCACGAGAAATGGAATAGTGTTGTCCCCTTTGCGGTCAAATCCCTGGACAACTCACTCGACTCCTGCCTCACGTTCTTGTCGTTCCCCGAAGAGGAATGGATATCGCTTCGGGCCACGAACGTCATCGAGCGGCTTAACAAGGAGTTTAAACGAAGGACGAAACCCATGGAGATCGTCGCTGGGGAGCATGCCTGCTACCGGCTCCTTGCGTTTATCTCACTGAAAATGGGGCTGAGCTGGAGGACTACAAAGGTAGGGAAGGCCACCGGCGATAGTAGGTACCACGTCATCGACGGTAATGGGAAGTGCAGACGTGCTTTGGATGCGGGAAAGGCCACGGTGACCTGTCTGGTGTACCATGTTGCCCAGTTCGATGATAACGAGTTGGCTCTCAGGAAATTCGCCATCAGGATCGCACCCATAGGAAGTACCGCGAGATACCCGGAAATCCTTCGCAATGTCTGTCTCCTGGAGAAGAAGGACTCCCCAATCTGCCGCAGCGGCCAAAAAGGAAGAGCATGAAGAAGACGACAGAAAAAAGACCGGGGGCGCCGAGCAGGAGTCGCCCGGGGAGCCGGATATCGTGGAATCCCTGAAGGGCGCCGTAAACGAATTCGTCAAAAAGCTCGATGGGTCCGCGTCCGGCTCGCGCAAGATGATTTTGTGAACCGGGCGGATTGGATGAAGGCCACAAAAGACTGGGAAAGCCCTGAGCATCTCCCGGTACCCAAGTGGGAGACATGACCATGCGCATTTTGTAGGGTTTTCCGCAAAATAACGTGCCGGCTGGAACCTGACCGGACCTCCCCCGGGTGGAGCCTTGCGGGAGTCTCACGGAGCCTCACCTTATAACGGCTCCCATGGCTACTCCATTTTGCGCAACGGTCCGGCGGGTGTTGGAAATGATTCCCTCGAATTTCGAGAGCTATCCTTCGAGAACCGCGACAATCCAGGAGTTTTCGGTCATGGCGTCTCCATCTCCTGTATTTGCAAGCTGGTCTGCCATAAGAAGCGCAAAAATTCAGGAAACTCTCTCAAAAATAGATTCTGTTAACTTGTCACAATAGGTGTCTTTCGTGACTGCAAACAGTGAGCGATTATTGGGCGCAAAAATTCAGGAAACTGCACATACTTGTATATTATTATATACATGTCAAAAAATCGATACATTATATCAAATACCTTTAGATTCTCGGCCAATTTTCTGAGATTGACTTCTCCTGTGTATTAGATCCATACAACAATAGTTTCTCTCGCGCGGCCCTTTGTTAACCCTTTTTAAGTGCCTGTAACCGTCAAATTGCGAGTAGGCAGGCAACGCATGGCAACAAATGGCGTCTCAATTTCAGCGGACTCAACATAACTCAAGAACAGCGGCATGGCCATTGCATGGAATGCACACAGGAAAAGCCGAGATCTTGACCATTATCTCGACGCCGATTATCCTCTCGCCCAGGCCGACGCGGGCCTCCAGGGCACCTCTATGGAGACGACGTCATCCTCGTGCCCCACTGGTGGCCGGGAGAAGGCACCTTATAATCTCCTTACGGATTGCAACTGCAGGGAACCGATCATGGGGTACCCCCAGTGGAAGGGATTCTTGTGCAGTATCAGAAAAGCGGACACGCTCTGAGGGCAATCTCGTTACTTAGATGTGAGAAAGGCACGTTTTCGGGCAGAGGCAACATGGGCAGCATCGTTTCCTATACGTTTGAAGAATACGCCGCGATCGTAAAGTCTTTTCACGGCAGCACGGCCCCTGGTGTCATAATAGGCGGCTTCATGGTCGACCTTGCTCACGGGAGCCTGCCCGAGGGCGGAGTGTACGATGTTATCTGCGAGACGGCAAAATGTCTGCCCGACGCAGTCCAACTCCTGACCCCCTGCTCCATAGGTAACCGGTGGCTCAAGATCATCGACGTGGGTCGATATGCGCTGACTTTTTATGAGAAAAGAACGGGAGCGGGGGTACGCGTCTACCTTGATTGCGCAAAGCTGGAGAGTTGGCCGGAAGTAAGGGCCTGGTATCTGAAGCTCAAGCCGAAGGAGGCGCAGGACGACGAATTGCTTCTCCGTCAGATCAGGGAAGCGGGAAGAGAGATGTGCAGCGTCGAGAGCGTCCAGGTCTCTCCCGGCTTCTTCAAAAAACAGCAGAGCGGTCCGATTTCCATCTGTCCCTCGTGCGGTGAAGCCTACCATGCCGCGGACGGCGCCATCTGCCCCGCCTGCAAGGGCGGGGTGCTGCCCTATCCGTCAGGAAATGGCTTGGCTGAGAAGGACCCCCTGGGCGGGGTCGCGGGCGGGCGCGGATGAGGGGTCCTTCTCGCTGCCGGGGAAAGCGGTCGATGAAGGAGTGCGAGGACCTGAGGATGGCTTCAGAAGTGGAGCCGACCCTCGGGAAGTGAGCGATCGGGGCGGAGGAGATTCGGAAGGCGCTGGCCCACGCCCTGGAGACAAAGAGCCAAAATAAGGGGGGGGTTACTATGTACAGGTATACCGCACGATTGTTATTGGTTTCTGTCGTCCTCACGACATGCTTTTTCGCATCGACGACGCTTCACGCAGAAGAGACGGTGATCAAACTAAGGTATTCAGACTATTTGCCTCCTACCGTTTATGTATCCGTCCTGTTCGACCAATGGTGCAAGGAGGTGGAGAAGAGGACCAACGGGAGGGTGAAGATCACCCATTTTGCGGGAGGAACCCTCAGCCCGATTGCGCAGACCTATGATACGCTCGTGAAGGGTGGATTCGAGTTAGGCACGTCTGCTTTTTCTTACTCGACAGGACGGTTTCCTTTGTCGGACGTACTCGATCTCCCTTTGGCCTATACCACAGGCTATCAGGCTGTGAAGCTGGCAAATGAGTATTACAAGAAGTTCAAGCCAAAAGAGCTCGACGATGTCCAGGTCATGTATTTATATGCTCACGGCCCAACCTATATTCACACGAAAAAGCCGATCTCTAAGCTTGATGAGATAAAGGGCCTGAGGATAAAATCGACGGGATCGAGTGCAAGAATAGTGACTGCGCTGGGGGGGACACCGGTAACCATACCACTTCCGGAAACCTATGACGCTTTAAAGAGGGGTCTCGCTGACGGCCTTATTCACCAGATGGGGGTGCTTAAGACCTACAGGTTCGGCGAAATATTGAAATACACCTTGATAGACAACGGCATGTCGAACACTACAGCATGCTTCGTTGTGATGAACAAGCAGAAATGGGCCTCCCTGCCAAGGGATATCCAGAAAGTTATCGAAGCGATCAATGAGGAGTGGATCGAGAAACATGCATTAGGCGCCCTGGAGGAGGACAGAGAGTCTGAGGCCTTTTTGATCAAGTCGGGCGGCCACATACTGCGTGTCTCAAAAACGGAGCGGGAAAAGACGGCTGCAAAGATGAAGCCTGTTTTCGATGAATACCTCCAGAGCACGAGGGCAAAGGGATTGCCTGGCGACGAAGCGCTGAAGTTCTGCCTGGACTACGTCAAGGCTCATCCGTGACATGTGGCCGGCAATGCGACGGGGGTTCCGGCTCCGAGCGTGCTCCCCTGCATATTCCTGAGGTACGGTGATAAAGTAAAAGGAGAACGACATGGATCGCTTGATCGATGCGTGGCTTAAGGTGGGCATATCAACGCATGTGTTCGCAGGCATCATCCTCGCGATCATGTTTCTGGTAACTCTTGCAGACGTTACCTTGCGCTTGGTCTGGACGCCGATCCCAGGCGCTTACGAGCTGATCTCCTTTCTCGGAGGGCTCGTAATAGGGTTTGCCGTTCCCCATACATCCCAGGTGAAGGGGCACATAAATGTTGATTTCGTGACTGAAAAAATGGCGGAGAGACCAAGGAATGTCGTCGATGCAACTACCCGGTTGATGGCGATGATTTTCTTCCTTCTCATTGGGTGGAGTCTTATTTCCATCGGAATGGACCTTCACACAACAAAGGTAGTGAGCCCGACTTTTTTCAAAGTCCCCTATTACCCTGTGGCCTTCGGTTTGGGTCTGGCCTTTCTGATCCAGGCCGCCCAATATTTCCTTGACTTCTTCAGGATCTGCAGAGGCAGCCATGAGTGACATCACCCTGGGACTGGGCGCCATCTTCGTGCTCCTGCTTTTTTTCCTTACCGGGATCGAAATAGCCTTTGCCATCGGCATTATCGGTTTCATCGGTTATGCCTATCTCGTCTCCTTCCGCGGCGCACTGAATGTGCTGGGCAAGGATTTTTTTGACACCTTCGTATCCTATGGCCTCACGGTGATCCCTCTCTTTGTGCTCATGGGGCAAGTGGCATACCATTCAGGGACCGCCCGAAAGATGTATGACGCTGCATACAGATTTGTGGGTCATGTCCCGGGGGGTCTCGCCATGACCACGATAGTGGGGGCAACCCTCTTCAAGGCCATGTGCGGATCTACGTTTGCCACGGTGGTGGCTTTCTCCAGTATCGCCGTCCCCGAGATGCTCCGCTACGGGTACAGCAAGAAGCTCGCCACAGGGCTCGTCGCCACGGTGGGGACCCTGGGGATGATCCTGCCGCCGAGCGTGCTGCTCATCATTTTCGGCCTTATAACCGAACAGTCCATCGGAAGGCTCTTCCTGGCCGGTCTTGTACCCGGGCTTATGCTCTCATTTTTCTTTATGAGTATCGCCTGGGGATGGGTGAAGCTCTATCCGGAGACCGCCCCCAGGGGTGAGAGATTCACCTGGAAGGAAAGGAGCCGCTCCATCCCGGAGTTCCTCTGGGTGGCCGCCATATTTGCTTTGGTCATCGGCGGCCTCATGGAGGGGATCTTCAGCCCAACCGAAGGAGGCAGCATCGGGACGGCTGCGATCCTTATCCTGGCCTTCTGGAAGGAGAAATTCAAAGTAAAGAACCTCATCAAACCCATCGACGAAGCGCTACGGACGGCCTGCATGGTTGTCATGATCATTGCCTGTTCAACCGTGTTCGGCCATTTTCTGACTATCACCGAGATCCCTATGGTCGTCGCAGACTGGACCGCCGGCCTCAGCATCAACCGGAACATCATCGTGATCATCATCATTTTTATCTACCTCATCGGAGGGTCCTTCATCGATGATCTTGCCTTCATGATACTGGCGACCCCCATTTTCTACCCGGTCGTTATGAAGCTGGGCTTCGATCCTGTATGGTTCGGCATTATCATCGGCGTTACTATCATGATCGGTGTGGTCATCCCGCCTGTGGCTATCGCGGTCTTTCTGGTGAAGCAGATTACCGGTGAACCCTTCAATGTCATCTATGGTGGTGTCTATCCCTTTCTCGTCGGTCTCGTTGTGGCTCTGATCCTGTTGTTTTTCTTCCCTCAGATCGCGACATTCCTCCCTAATATGCTTATGGGAAAAGCATGATGGATGCCCTAAAACCGATAGCGAGTGGAGCATAGCGGTGAAAATATTTTTAAAAGTGAAAGGAATAACTCTCAATGTCTGTTATCCCTGAAGACTATCTACCACCTTTCGATCACCTCCCGAAAAAGATTTATCGTTTGCCGGAGCTGCAAGTGCCTCAAAATATAAACATTGTCGATTTCTCCATCGACAGGCACATACGGGCCGGTCTCGGTGATAAGGTGCTGCTTTATTTCCGAGAGCAAAAAATCACCTATTCGGATATGCAGCAGCGTATCAATAGATTTGCCAATGCGCTTAAGGGCCTCGGTATCGGGAGAAACGACAGGGTTATGCTCCGGTCACCCAATAACCCTGAAATATTCATTGCCAACTTTGCCTGCTGGCGGATAGGGGCCATCCCGGTGCCGTCGCAGCACTTGCTTCGCGCAGACGAGATAGCCTTTCGTGCCAACGATTCAGAGGCTAAAGCCCTGGTTGTGAGTTCCGACACATTCGCGGACGTACGGGACTGCCTTGACAGGAGGCTCTTCAAAAGCGTGGAGGAAATCATCGTGTGCGGCACGAAGATAGAGGGGTTCCACTTTTACGATGACCTTGTAAAAAACCAGCCAATTGACGTCACGACAGAGCAAACCAGCAAGGACGACTGGACTAATCTCATTTACAGTTCAGGAACTACAGGAAGACCAAAGGGAATTCTCGCCACTGCCGCGGATTTGATAAATATCGGAAGTTACGGTAGACATATTAATCGTTTGAAACCGGATGATGTGGTGGGGGGGCATCCTGCACTCGGTTTTGCGTTTGGGCAGAGTCTCGTTTTGTATCCGGGGTTCAGCGGGTGCAGCGTCTCGCTGGTGGATAGGTTTGCTCCTGAAATCATGTTTGAGATGGTAGAAAAACACAAAATCACCGTACTCTTGTGCGTCCCTACTGCATTCCGCATGATGCTTGGCGTGATGGACGCGGAGAAAAAATACGACCTTAGCTCACTGAGGTTATGCCAAAGCGCCGGAGAAGCGCTGCCCGGAGACACATCAAGAGAATGGCGAAGACGCTTTGGAGTGCCAATACTCGATTCTGTCGGCTGTGGAGAGCTCGCCTACTGGCTGAGCACGACGGAAACTACACCGGATGACAAACTCGATTCATCGGGTAAACCCATCCCGGGCGTTGAAGTCAGAATTGTGGATAACTCCTTTAAAGCAGTGCCAAAGGGCACAGAGGGCGAGATGCTGGTCCTGGGACCCTTGGGTACCCAGTACTGGCGAAGACCGGACAAACAGAAGCTCGCAATTGTGGACGGATGGAGTAGGACCGGTCTGATCTACCGGGAGGATGAAGACGGGTACTTCTGGTACCGGGGCCGGGACGACGACATGATTGTGAGTTCCGGATATAAAATACCGCCGGAGGAGGTGGAGCTCGCACTTGCGAGGCACCCGTCTGTACAAGACTGTGCCGTGGTAGATGCCTCGGACCCCGTGAGAGGAACCATTGTAAAAGCGTTCATTGTCCTGAAACCCGGATACAGCGGGTCGGATGCCTTGGCTGATGAAATTAAGAATTTTGTGAAGGAAAAGATAGAGATGTACAAGTATCCCCGGGAAATTGAATTCATCACCCAGAAAGAGATGCCCCGGGGTATCACCGGAAAAATCCAGCGATTTGCCCTAAGGGATAGGGAGAAAGAGAAGAGCAAGAAATGATGAGAAGAATAACGAGGCGGCATAGAGGGAGATAGGCGACTTTAGAAGATGCCCAAGACATATTCAAGAAAGGAGAAAACAAATGGCGCAAAAGAAGGCGTATCCGGTTTACGAGAATCTATTTACGTGGCCGTCTGATGAACCGCAGCTTATAGCAGGCAGATGTAGGACCTGCGGCACATATTATTTCCCGAGATCTTATGTGATGCATCACCCCGAATGCAAGAACAGAGAGGCGACGGAAGACGTATTACTGAGCCGCGAAGGAAAGCTGGACAGCTACACCGTACAGTGCTTTCCGCCGCCTCCGCCGTTCAAGAACCCGGATCCCTTTGTTCCCTACGGGATTGGGTGGGTCTCGGTTCCTGAAGGGCTGTCAATCCTGGGTATCATCACAGGGTGCAAACCTGAGGAAATCAAGATGCATATGGATGTGAAACTCGTGGTGGAGAAGGTCTGGGAGGACAGCGAGGGTAACGATGTTGTCACTTGGAAATGGAAAAAAATATAGGCCGTCGCGCGTGACCGGCAGCGATGCAGGCGATTAAAAGGAGGAGAAAAAGATGAGAGAAGTCGTGGTAATAGGTGTAGGTTTGCACAACTGGGGTAAATTTCCTGATAAAACAGTCACGGAGATGTCAAGGGTTGTTGTTACACAAGCGCTTGAAGATGCAGGAATGGAATGGAAAGAGGTAGAAGAGGTAATGGCGGGGATATGGATATATGGAGGAGGAAGCGGCTTTAACCCCGGTGCGGCATTAACCGGGATAATGGGTGACATCGGTATCCCTACCGTCAATATTTATAATATGTGCGCCACATCAACCAATTGTTTCAGGGTCGCTTACAATTCAGTTGCAAGCGGGGCAAGAGATGTGGTCCTTGCTGTAGCGGCAGATAAATCGCCCTCCGGTTTCCTTACGGTTCTCGGGAGGCCTGACCCGACGGATCCTGATTGCATACGGTGGGCGATGACTGGAATGACCAACCCGGGCTATTGGGCCATTGACCTCCGGAAACGTATGGAGGAATTCGGAACTACCGAACGCCATCTGGCCAAGGCTAAGGTGGCGTCCAGTAAGTTCGGAGCCCTGAATCCCCGCGCTTTGTTCAGGAAGGTGTACACAGAAGAGGAGGTTTTGAGCTCCCCCATGGTCTGCGATCCGCTGAGATTATTGATGGTATGTGCCACAAGGGATGGTGCTGCGGCAGCTATATTGTGCAGTGCGGATAAGGCAAGAAAATACACAAGAAAACCGGTCATCGTGGCTGGAGTGGGTGAAGGGAGTTCATTATACGGAGACCCCACTGCGCGAATGGGCTTTATCTCCGAACCGGCCAAAGGGACGGCTCCCATTCTCAGCGAAAGCTATGCGGCTTCACAGGCAGCCTACAAAACGTCCGGCATAGGGCCGGAGGATATAGATTTCGTCGAACTGCCTGACAATTCTTCATGGCACTACTTGCAATACCCTGAGACACTCGGCTTCTGGGGACCGGGCGAGACGGATAAGATGCTCGATGAAGAACAGACATTCCTGGGAGGAAAGCTGCCTATCAACACCAGCGGAGGGATTGCCAGTTTTGGCGAGGCAACGTCTGCGAACGGATTGGCGCAGATATACGAAGTGGTGGTGCAGCTAAGGGGTGAGGCAGGAGAAAGACAGGTCCAGGGAGCGAAGGCTGGTATGACCCAGACCTATGGGATGGGGGGAAATAGCGGATCGGTCATAATGAAAGTTTGATATCTATAACGACATAGAGGTCTTTCACGTCACTATAAAAAACGCAGGGACAAGGCGATGCGGGACACGGGCGCAAGACAAAGACTTGTCTATGCCGCACACATCACGCGAGAAAACCTTTCACTAAAGGAGGAAGGATAGCATGGAGTCAGAAAGACAATGGCATCATGTTTTCTGTCATGTATGCCCGGTCCACTGTGCCCGTAAGGTAATCGTTGAAAATGGCGAGATTGTGGAAGTTGAGCCGGATCCGGAAAGCGGTTACCACAGCGCCCGGTGTGCCTATAACAAGAGTGAGATTATGAAAGAGGTTCGTTCACACGCGGATCGCTTAAAATACCCCCAGAGAAGGGTGGGGCCGAAAGGAGGGGGCAAGTGGGAGCGAATTTCCTGGGACGAGGCCCTGGATACCATCGCGACAAAGATCACGGAATACAAGACACAATTTGGCGCGGACAGCGTTGCGTTCTGTTTGGGAGAACCGAAGGAGATGGAGTTTGCATTCGCACAAAGATTTGCAAGTGCTTTTGGCACTGCGAATTGTGTGAGTCCGGGCAATTACTGAGGGGTGCCCCGGCTGGCAGGTGCCAGCTCCGTCTATGGGATTACCTTCGTGCCGGACCCCGGTCCTGAAACAGGCCTTCTGCTGCTTTGGGGCTCTAACCCGATAGGCTTGATGGGCGGTGAATTGATGGAGAGCATCCGGGCAGCCACGTCCGCAGGCGCCAGGGTGATGGTCATCGATCCGAAGAGGATCCAGCTTGCCAAGAAGGCCGACCTCTGGATCAATCCAAGACCGCAAAGCGACGGTGGTTTGGCGATGGGCATCATCAAGGTGATTATCGAAGAGAAGCTTTATGATTTCGACTTCATATCGAAGTGGGCCGTTGGGTTCGAGGACCTTGAGAGAGAAATAAAGAACTTTTCGCTCGAGGATGTGGAGAGGGCAACCTGGGTGTCAAAGGCCCGGATGGAAAAAATAGCGAGGATGTTGACGGACCCGAAAAACCAACCCGTCTGCTACTTCGAAGGAAATGCCTTGGAGAGAAGTATCCACGCTTTCCAGACAATCCGCGCCGTTGCTATCTTAAGGGCTCTTCTCGGCAACCTCAACGTTCCCGGTGGGAATACCCTGTTGACGCCTGCTCCCTTTGCAAGGATGGGACGCTTCTATTTTCCGAAAGGCAATGAGAGGAAAATCGAGAAAGGGCTTTGCAGCCCTTTTCGCGTGGGCATGACGGCTGCCTACGTGCCCCCGCAGTCATTTGTCAGGGCTATACTCGATGAAAAACCCTATCCCATAAAGGCCGCCATAAACATTCTGACCAACCCCATGGTGAGCTATCCCGACAGTGAGGCCACCTACCAGGCGCTCATGAAGCTTGAGTTTTTTGTCGTATCGGAATTGTTCCCCACGCCCACGTCAGCGGTTGCCGACATCGTTCTTCCCGCTGCCTGGGGAAACGAACATGATGCGGTGGGGTACTGGCCTGGCTGGCAGATGGGAATTCGCGCGTATCCCAAGATTGTCGAGCCGCCGGGAGAAGCCAAACCTAACGCCGAATGGATAAATGAGCTTGCGAAAAGGGTTGGGCTCCGGCGGTATTTTTGGGATAAGTGGGAAGATTGTCTGGACGAGATACTCGAGCCGGCCGGTATGACTTTTGAGCAGCTCAAGGAGAAGCGGCTGCTTAAAGCAACAAAGGATTTCAGGAAGCCGGAGGATGGGATTTTCAGAACCCCATCGGGCAAGGTGGAAATATACTCTCAGGCATTGAAACAACAAGGTTATCCGCCAATCCCGACTTTCAAGGAATTGACCGAGTTCCGTTTCGAGCCTTCCGAAGAATATCCCCTGCTGATGTTTAACGGCAAAGAAGCGGCTTATATGAATAACGGATATAAGCATGTAAAGTTGGCCAGAGCTCTGAAGCCCTATCCCACCGTGGATCTGAACCCTGAGACGGCGAAGAAGCTGGGTCTCAAAGAAGACGAATGGATCTACATTGAAACCACGAAAGGGAGGGTGAAGCAGATCCTTAAGCTTGATGCCGACCTTCACCCTAAACTGGTATTCCCATCCATGGGATGGTGGTTTCCTGAAGAACCTGACGACCTTTTCCGATTTAGAAAATCGAACATTAATGTGCTTACGCACAGCGAACCGCCCTATGACCCTGAGGTGGGCGCGGTGGAGTTAGGGGCCATCCCGTGTCGGGTTTATAGGGCTGACTGATACTAGGGCTTCCGCCGCGTAGGGAGGCCTTTATTGTGATAAGATACTCTTCAGGGCCGGTAAACCTGAAATTGGTGTTGCTATGCTGAAACTGCCTTCGAAGCGGTGGAAAAAAGCGCAGGCCAAAGCAGAGGATCAAGGGAGATGTATCCTCACTTTCACATCGCCCATTTACGATGAGCATGAACTGAGAGAGGTCGTGGAGGAAGATATTGAAACCTGTTTGCAACAGGGTGATCGTGTAATCGGCATAGAATGGGACACAAAATCCGTGATGCTGGAGATTTCCGATTGCGAGACATTCAAGCGGAGACTCATATTTGTCAATATCCTTATTGAAGAATAGGGCCCCGTCATAGCCGGCGGCCTCCTCGTTGGCTGCCCGGCGCCGCTCCAGGGCGCACACGGCTGACGCCGGGCGCCTTTCGGCCACGAAGAGCGGGACCGGGTTCGAGAGGCTGACATGGACGAGTTAAAGAGCTTTGTAGAGCAACGGGATTATTTTTCAGAATACGTCGCGAGCGTCTGTCCTGTATGCCTGAAGGTTATTCATGGTAGTATCCGGGAATCAGGAACCGGGCTCCTCATGGAAAAGAGCTGCCCTGATCACGGACCGTTCAGCACGACCGTCTGGACCGATTTGCAGAGCTACAGGGATTTGTGCCTGGCCGCGAGAAAGGTAGTGACGCCCCTGGGTCATGGGGCGCCCTCAAAACGAGGCTGCCCGGATGATTGCGGCCTTTGCTGCTCGCATCGCCAGCACACCTGTCTCGCTATCCTTGAAATCACATCGAGATGCGATCTCGGCTGCCCGGTTTGTCTTGCGGGATCCCGCCGGGAAGGGGAGGATCTCACCCTCGCAAATATCGAGTACGCCTTAAGACGTCTCATCGATTACGAAGGTGGCTTAACGCCGATTCAGCTCAGTGGCGGAGAGCCTACTCTACACCCCCGGCTCACTGACATCATGAGGCTCGTGAGGTCTCTCGGAGGTCGTGGAATTGAGTTAAATACCAACGGCGTGGCCCTGGCCGGACATCAATCCCTCGCAGAAATACTCAGGGAGGCAGGACTCTCGAGCGTCTATCTCCAGATGGACTCCTTAGACCCGGCTGCGTCGGAATTTATTCGGGGAAGAGACCTGGTCGACACGAAGGTGAAGGCAATTGAAAACTGCATAGAAGCCGGGCTGGAGGTAATCCTCTCCGTAACCGTGGTGCCCGGGGTCAATGACCGGGAACTCTGGACGATGGTCCGCTTTGGCGTGGATCACCGACTCACCGGTGTTAACTTCCAGGCCCTGACATTGAGCGGGCGGTATCCGGGGAAAGTTGGAAAAGGAGAGGATCATTTTACCGGAGGCCATTTCTTGAGGGAACTCGAAAAGCAGAGTAACGGGAAGCTGCTTAAGGGTGAGCTGTCGGCAATACCCTGCCCGGATCCTCGGTGCGGCTTAATCCTGTATGCGCTGATTCAGGATGGGGAACTCCTTCCACTTAACAGGCTGCTGGAGAGAGATAAGCTGTTCGACTGTCTCGCAGAGCTTAAAGACTGGCGTCAGACGCTTCAGCACATCAGTAAGCAATGCTTTGATTCCTGCTGTTGCTCAACAGGTGCGCATAGTGCAGATGAATTTTCAACGATACTCTCCCGTTCAGATTTCTTCTCTATAGGTTTTCACGGGATGATGGACGCCTATTCTTTGGACATCGAAAGGGTGAAGCGGTGCGGCGTGCATGAAATAACATCTGAGGGCAAACTGATCCCTTTTTGCCTCTATAACACAAAATACAGGAGAAATCCTGGAGAACACCTGAAGGAACGCCACCGCCACCCTCGTTTATGACCTTAGCCATATTTTCCAGATCCGGCCTTTCGACCAGACCAAAGGGTGAGTGGCAGCCCGTAAAAGAGTCGATGTAACCGATCCTCCTGCTACGAGTGCAGATGGAACTAGGCCATCCACTTTCTTAGCCCGGCGTCTACAACGGCGTATAGCTGCACCGCGGCAATCTTGCCATTCTTTATCGTATAGAAGGCAGAAAGCGTCCAC
>Ga0187864_10000594_pt1 | contig 39288 bp, 29 predicted proteins | sample June2016WEW_11_4_FD_132985 | JGI IMG/M metagenome (GOLD analysis project Ga0187864, IMG submission 132985) | Peatland microbial communities from SPRUCE experiment site at the Marcell Experimental Forest, Minnesota, USA - June2016WEW_11_40 | ecosystem: Environmental > Terrestrial > Soil >...
GTATGCGCACACCTGCGACGCGGTGATCGCAGTTTCAGAATTCATCCGCCAAGGGGCCATACGTTGCGGCCTACCCGAGTCGATGATCGAGGTGATTCCGGACGGAATCGAAGTGCCCCCGGAATTGCCGTCGCAGGCGACCCGAGCCAAAGCACGCGCCTGTTGGGGCGCCACTGAGGACGAATTCCTGATTGGTCACTTGGGGGCCTTCACGCACGAGAAAGGGCAGGACGTGGCCCTTCAAGCGCTGCAAATCGTGAAGGAACGCTTGCCGCAAACACGGCTCCTGCTGGCGGGGGATGGGCCAACCCTCAACGATCCTGGGATTGCCCGGAGATACGCTGCCCTCGGAGAACGCGCGCGTCTTTGCGGCACGATCGAGGACCCTGCCGAGTTCTTCGCCGCATTGGACCTGTTCGTCATGCCGTCGAAGTCCGAGGGACTAGGATCCTCGGCTCTCATGGCAATGTCGTATGGCCTGCCCGTCGTGGCCAGCCGGGTGGGCGGACTTCCCGAGGTGGTCGAAGACGGGCGCACCGGATGGTTGATTGAGCCAGGGTCGCCTGCGGCGCTGGCGGAGGCAATATTGGCCGCGGCGTCCGACCGCGCGCGCCTTCAGCAATGGGGATTGAGCGGCCGGGAGCGTGCACGCCTGTTCACTATTGATATAATGGTCCAGCGCACCGAAGCGCTTTATCGGCGCCTGCTGGCCGAGTCCCTCCCCAGAGAGGAGGGGGCCGCGAATTCCCCTCCTTTGTAAGGAGGGGATGAGGGGTGGTAGCGGTAATTCGAGGTGTTGGAGGAGAACAGCCGGTTAATCATGGTCTACTTTGTAATCACGCTCTTCGGATTGCTCTTTGGCAGCTTCTTGAATGTGTGCATTGTGCGCCTTCCCCGCAAGCAATCGATCCTGCTGCCGCGCTCGCATTGCCCGCTCTGCAAACACACTATTCGCTGGTACGACAACATCCCGCTGGTGAGCTACGTTCTATTGAGAGGCCGGTGCAGGGACTGCCACGCCCGAATCTCCCCGCAGTATGCCATGGTTGAAGCGCTCACCGCGATTCTGCTGGTGGCCACGTTTCGCCGCTTTGGCCTGAGCCCCGAATTCGTGAAATACTCCGCCCTCGTAATGCTCCTCATCGTCGTCATTTTCACGGATCTGCGAGAGCGGCTCATCCCGCACGCAGTGACCTTTTTCGGAATCGGTCTGGGCGTGGTGTTGAGCCTGTTCATCGACGTCGACAGCCGTCCACTGGGATGGCTGGCTGAGCGAATGGGAGTGCTTCTTCCCGGAACGCTGTTATCGGTCCTGGGCGCTCTCGCCGGAGCGCTTATAGGAGGCGGGTTGTTCTACGCTGTCGGGACGGCTTTTTTCATCTTAAGTGGACGGACGAAGGAATACCTGGGGTTTGGCGACGTGATGCTGATGCTCATGGTGGGGGTCTTTCTGGGCGCCCCGCTGACCCTGCTCACCATCCTGTTGGGATCGTTTGCAGGGTCGATCGTCGCTTTGTCAGTTACTCTCGCGGCGCCGCGGTTCCGTAATTATCCCTGGCCTTATGGGACTTTTCTTGGGATCGCCGCTGTTTACGCGGTCCTGGATGGCCAACGTCTTCTCGAGGCTTATTTCCGCTGGTCGGGGATGGCAGGATGATTGGTAGGCGGTAGGTCGTAGGTGGTATATGGGGACTACGCTGGCGTATGCTTTCCCCACATACCACCTACGACCTACCATCTACCACCCCGTCTTCACTCCGTAATCTTGCCGTACATGTACTCTCGAATGATTTCGCGGCTGGCCTCTGTGGGGTCGATGAACTCGATGGAGGTCCGGCCCGAGGCATCTTTACCTCGAATTTTGCCGGTGACTTTCAGGGAGTGCTTTGCCTCGGGCATGCTGAATTCCAGACTCAGCACATCGCCGACTACCGCAGGGCCCGAGCCTTCGAGCGCCATGCCCCCTTCGCTGATGTTTATGCTCGTGGAATTGAACCGCTGAGCTTCCCACGAAACGTTCACGGCAGTGCGATACGGAAGGCGCCCAGTCCTCCGCCGTTCCGCCAGCATAGCGCCGCGCGCAGTGCGGAAGATGGCATAGATCTTTTCGCGAGAGACTGGCTTCCCCAGGAAGAAGGTCACTCCGGCTTCGAACGCCCGGCGCATGGTTTCGACGTCATCCATGCCAGTTAGCATGATGATGGGAGCCTGCTGGTTAGGAGGTCTGGAGCGAATTCGCCGGGCGAGTTGGAAGCCATCCAAACCAGGCATGGCGACGTCCAACATGATCCCATCGAACTTGTCGCGCTCCAGGATTAATGCTGCTTCCTGACTGTCCGACGAGGTGCGCACCTCCACTCCCAAAGGCTCGACCAAGGTTTTGATCAGTTTGCAGATGTCCGGTTCGTCGTCAACGAGAAGAATTTTCATTGGCCGTCCAAGATCGGTAGGTGGCATTTCGTAGGAGGTAGATGGGGCTCGCTTAAACATGAGGAGGGAGCCGCATACCCATCCCGTGTCAAGTTCGCGCTATCACTTCCCATTGGTCCTTTCCCACCTACGACCTACCTCATGCCACCTACCGGTTGAGCCACTTCACCAAGTTCGTGAATAATTTCAGCCCGTCCTGTGAGTAATGGGCGGGCAACGAAACGCGTTCCGGATGCGGCATCAGTCCCAAGACCAAGCCGGTTTCGTCCGTAACGCCGGCGACTGATTCTGGAGCCCCATTGGGGTTACTCGGATACTCCATTGTAGGCCGTCCCTGCGCGTCGGTATAGCGGAAGACCACCCGTGTGGCCACCCCGGAGCCATCGCAAACCAGTGGGCGGCCTTCGCCGTGGGCCGTGGGCATCTCCAGAATCTCGCCCGCCAGGCCCCTAGTCCAGGCGCAACCCTCCCCTGAAACGAGAAGCCGGATCTTCCGGTCTTCGAAATGTGCCGATTGGTTCTCGAGCAGCGCCATGCCACGGTTCCCCGGTGTGCGTCCGGGGAGAATCCCTGACTCAGTCAAAACTTGGAAGCCATTGCAGATTCCCAGCAAGGGCTTGCGGGCCGCCAGGAACTCCTCCAGTTGTTGCCGCAAACAGGCCACCAGCATGGTGGCAAATATACGGCCCGCTCCCAGGTGGTCGCCGTAAGAGAAACCGCCGGGGATGACCGCCGCCTGGTAGTCACTGAGCCGCGCGCGACCGTCGAGCAAATCCCGCAGCAGTACAAGCTGAGTCCGCCCGCCTGCGAATTCAATAGCCGCCGCGGTCTCCTCGTGGCAATTGGTGCCCGGGCTGTAAAGAATGGCAGTGACGCCCCGACTCATTCGATGACCTCCCGAAACGCTTTGCTCCAGACCTCGCCAAGCGCCGCAGTGGAGTCCTGCCAGACTACGTTCGTGCCGTCCTGGAGAACCAATTGTGGTTCCGGCAAGACCTCGCCGATGACCAGGTAAGGCACGCCTCCCAGTTGTTGGTCGAGATCAAGTCCCGAGGGCGCCTCGAGAAGGACCGATCCCACGAACTCTCCGAATATCGCGCCGTCTTTCCTGGCGGGCGATTGTACGGGCACGCCATTGCGTTCCCCTGCGGAGGGAGAAAATGCGTCGAGCGAAATGCGCGCGCCGTAGCCGGAGCCCCACGACGCTTCAAAGAGGCGCAACAGAATCCCGCCCTCGGCAATCGCCGACGCTGAAAGGTATCCGCCCCGCTTGTGCAATTCCAGAAGCGTGTCCCATACCTTCCGAATTGAACTTGCATCGCACGCATCGAAGAGCCGGTCTCCGCGCTGCCCGTAGCTATCGGCGTACACACTGCCGCCCAGCGCCGAAGAATCCCAACGCCCCACGAGCACGAGGCGATTTCCGGGGCGCTTGAATTCCTTGCTCACTGCCTTCCTGACGTCAGGAAGACGCCCCATGGCCGCGACTGCCAGCGTAGGCGGCACATCGATGCGACGGCCGGCAGTGACGAATGTTCCGGAGCTCGAATCTTTTCCTGAAATGAAGGGAACTCCCAGCGCCACCGACAAGTCGGCGATGGTCTCGACCATGGCGCGCAGATCCCACGCTATTTCCGGACGCACCCGCGGCGTGTAGAAGTTGTCGCACAGGACCATCTCCCGGTAGTCTGCGCCCGCGGCCACTGCCTTGGTGATAGCCTCAATCGTCATCAGGCGCGCCATCGCCGCCGGATCGATTTCGCCATAAAAAGGATTGAAGGCCAGAGTCGTGATGGCGCCGTACGGCTTGCCTCGCAAGGGCGCCGAGATATAGACATTGGTCGGCATCGTATGGTTCTTGCCGCCATAGGGTCCCAGGGCAGTCCGTCCTTGCACGGTCGTATCAAAGCGGCAGCCGGCAGCGCTTTGGTCCCCGCAGTGGTAGTGTCCAAGCACGCCATGAATTGCGGCCGACCACTCAGCTTGCGTGCGCGGCTCGGGGATGCGCAAGGGTTGGAGTTGACGTCGGGGTTCTGCCGCCTGTAAGGGGTCGATGGGGCAGCCTTCCCAAAGGAAGCCCATTTCGAGGTCCACAACCTTCTGGCCGCGCCAATCGGCCTCCAGGCGCCCCGTCGCGGTAAAGTGGCCGAGGATGGAGTAACCCACCTCGTACTTCTCGAGAATCGCGCGCGCCTCCTCGAGTTTCTCGGGCGGCACCGCCACCAGCATGCGCTCCTGCGATTCGGAAAGCAGGATTTCCCAGGCGGTCAAGCTCTTGTCCTTCAAGGGAGCCGCGCCGAGGTCGATGCGCACTCCCGTCTCCGATCCCATCTCACCCACCGCGCACGAGATGCCGCCGGCTCCAAGGTCCGTGATGCTGCGGATGCACTCCTGATCGCGCAGTACTGGAATGGCCGAAGTGAACCTGCGCTCCGTAATCGGATGCCCGATTTGGACAGCGGCGGATTCCTTTTGCAGAGTCTCGCCGGTCATCCCCGTCGAACTGGCCGTGGCCCCGTGAATGCCGTCGCGGCCCGTCTCACCGCCGATCAGCAGGGCCACATCCCCGGGCCGCGGGGCGTCTTTCAGGGCGTATTTCCCGGGAATCAGTCCCACCGAATGCCCCAGTGCGAAGCACTTGGCGTAGCCCGGATGGATGCGGTAAACCGGGTGCATCATGGGAATGCCCATGGGGTTCGTGTAATAGGAAGTGGCCCGGATCGATTCCGACACGATCAACTGCGGGTGAAGCGCTCCGGGGGGAACCTCCGAAATCCGAGGATCCATAGTTCCCATCACGGTTGTGCCGCCGATCGGGTAGGCGCCCTTGCCGAATCCCAGCGTATCGCGAATCACGCCGCCGTGCTTCGTCGCAATGCCGCCGAACGGAGCTATCGAGCTGGGAAAGTTGTGCGTTTCACCCTTGATGGTTATTACCCAGCCGTCATAGAACTCCATGCCCCCGGCGTTGTCCTTGAAAGAAGAAACAACCAGGGGATGATTGATGCGCGCCGTCGCCTCACTCAGTCTTTTCAGCAAGCCGAGACTTTTCCAGGTGGTGTGGTAGCAGTGATCGCTCCAAGATTGCACCAGGATTTCGATCTCGGCATCCGTGTGCGGCCTGCCCTGGATGAGTTCGTGCGCCTGGAGGACTTTCATCTGGGACAGAGGCGCGTACCAGGAACGGACCTCGGAAAGAGCAGTCAATTCCTCATCACTCAGCCCGCGAAAAGAAATCGTGGATACCGGATCGGGCTCACCCGTGGGGCGGAGCGTAGTGATGATTTCATGCGGCTCGCGGATGCGCTCCACGACATGATTGTAAAGGTACCGGGCGGCGATTCCACGCGCTTCGGTTTCATCCACCCCCCAGAACTGGTAGCGCCTGCTGAGGCGTGCAAATTCCAAGCCGGCTTCGCCCAGCGCTCTCGCTCCCGCTAAGATGGACGGCGTCTCCGGGTCGGTCACAGCAGGCCGATACGCGATTTCAATAATCGGCCCAAGCCCCGGATCGAGTTGTGACCGCTCTCCCGGGGACTGATAAAGTGGATTCACTAAAAGAGGCATTAAGCGGTCGAGCTTCACCGATCCTTCCAGCCAAAAAACTCGCTCGATGACCAGATTCTTCAGTTGTGGGTAGCCGCGCCGGTGCAGGAAGCCAAGCCAATTACGCGCTTCAGGGTCATCCTTTGAGAGTGTGTAAACGCTCTGAATTGGCATTGTCGCCTCAGGCCGGATTTGCTTCAGACTACCTGCCTGCGGTCCGGCGCCCGGCTGCGTCAACTTTGGCGAAACACGGACAGCAGCACACCGCGGGGTCCATGAAGAAACAAAGTGCTCATTATAGCCGGGAAGCTGTGCGTTGTCTCTCCCCAATGACGGCCCACCGAGAAGGCCGCCAGTACTTGAAGTCCGTATTACTGCGGCACCGTTACCTCAATCGGCGTGCTGAGCACCAAGTTGCCCCAGCCGATCCGCATGGTCACGTGCTTGATGTCGTCCTTCGGATAGGAGAGAGTGATGGTGAGCTTCTCCGCCTGGTTCTCGGCCTTGGAGACGTTGGACATGTGGGCTTCGAACTCCACTGGTGCACGCTCAATTTGAAACGCGTCAAGCTGCATTTTGCGAGCCTTGGCCGGATCAATGAAGGCCAAGCTCCATTCTGAACCGTTGTCAGAGCGGTGCAGGCCGAGATAATAAAGACCAACCGCGATCTTTTTCCCGCTGATGGAGAGAGGAAGGTTGGTGTCCAAAATTGTCCAGTAGTTGCTGCCCATGCGCCAGACTTTGCCACGGGTCATGGCATCGAACTTGGCGGTGTCGTTGTACTCCTTCTTCCAAACCGGCCGGCCGTAATCGATAGCCACCTGTCCGGCGGCGGAATTGGTTTGAGCATTCCAGTAAAGCACCCGCGCTGAGGCACGGTCGTCCGGCGTGCCGCCCTCCGCCACAACCTTTGGCTTCTGCTGTGACTCCGCAATCAAAGTGAACAGGAGCATCACGCCCACCAGCATGGCATAGCGTTTCATCAAGTTCCTCCTTTTGGTCTGCCGTCGTTACCGAAGCGTGATTCTAACACGGGTCTCGCCGGATTGTCGCAGCGCGCAGGGGGAACCGTCAGTTGGAAAAAGACTCGACCCGGCGGACGCCACGACATTTTGACCTTGTTCTTTGTTTTCATAGACATTCCCGGATCGTTCGTTGATTTCTGGAGTCGAAGAGTCGAGAAGTCGGGGAGTTCAGAAGCCGACGGCCATTCTCTGGATTGGGGCTGTGTCTGTGAGCTGGCTCTCGCCATCTGCCACTCGACTTTTTGACCTCCTCCTTTGATTTCATACACATTCCCGGATCGTTCGTTGAATTTTGCAGTCGAAGAGTCGAGAATTCGAGGAGTTCAGAGGGTTGTGTCTATCAGTTGGCTCTTGGCTTCTGCCACTCGACCCTTGAACTCCCTGACTCCTCGGTCTCTTGACCTGCTCCTTTGTTTTCATATACATTCTCGCTTTGTTCCGGCAATTTTGAGGGTCACCAGCCAAGATTGCCCGGCAGGCCAGACCAATCCGCCGCACTCCCAGGACCCTTCGACAGACTCGTTGTGCGAGCAATCGGTAGGTTGCAATCGCCCGCGAAGCATTCCGTTAGTAATGCAATCCCAGCAGTCCGGTTCCATTCTCATATTGTAGCCTATACTCATTGCCTTGTCAAGAGACAGGATGTCCGAGTGGCGGGCAAGATGCCCCCGCTTGCGCGAACGAGGCGCACACGCCATAGTTCACTCATGGTTGTCAAGATGCACCCGACTTTTACGACCTGCACCCCTGCCGACAAATCTCGGTTGACTCTGCGCCAAGGCGGGTGCAGAATCTGAGTCTGGGGTTAGGGAATGGCCGCAGGGCCTAAGCGTCGGTTAGGGGCGCAAGTCAGACTGAACCATGATAAACCGCAAGCTTAAATTTGGCATTGGTGTGGGTATTATTCTCGCTGTCGTGGGCTGGGAGGCTGTCTCGGGCTTCCAGGAGAGCAAGACTTACTACGTCACTGTAAACGAACTGATGCAGGGGCGGTCGGCGCGCCAGCGGGTGCGCGTGGGTGGTACCGTCCAGCCCGGCTCCGTCGAACGCAGGGCAGGGAAGGTCACTTTCCGGCTTGCCCAGGATGCGAACTCCATCCCTGTGGTCTACGTGGGCAATGACACACTGCCGGATACGTTCAAAGACGGCGCACAGGCGATTATTGACGGAAATTATCTTTCCGGCGGCGAGTTCCAAGCAGAGAAGATCCAGGCGAAGTGTGCCTCAAAGTATCAGGCGGCGCCGGTATCTCCAGCGGGCAACGCCAAGGTCGCGGGTCTGTAACGTAAGTAAAGGGCTCACCACAGAGAGCACAGAGGGCACGGAGACCAGACCGAAAAACCGATTTGTTCTCCTCCGCGTTCTCTGTGTTCTCTGTGGTGCAAGTTCTTCTTCGCCGCCAGCAGGGTGTTTATGAACCAACTTGGAAGCGTCGGCCTGATCGCTGCGTTGGCGTTCGCCGCCTACGCGGTCGTCGCCGGAGCCGTAGGCGGCAAGTTGCGGAGTTCGCGGCTGACCACGAGCGCGGAGCGGGCGGCCCTTTCGTTCTTCGTGATGCTGACGCTGGCGGTGGCCGCACTCGAGTACCTGATCCTGACCAACGATTTTCACAACGCCTACGTTGCTGAGCACTCCAACCGCGACCTATTCACCTTCTACAAAGTGGCAGCGCTCTGGGCGGGGCAGGAAGGCTCGCTGCTTTTTTGGACATGGCTGCTTTCCATTTACAGCACATTGGCCATCCTGCTGAACCGCCACAAGAATCGCCAACTGATGCCTTACGTCGTTGCTGTGCTGATGGGGACGGGAGTCTTCTTTTCGTCGCTGGTGCTCTTCATTGCTAACCCTTTTCAAGAGCTTTCACTTTCGACGGCCGCAGGGACGCAGCCCTTTACGCCGCCCGACGGGAACGGGCTGAATCCCGTTCTGCAATACCACTCCATGGTGATTCATCCTCCCATGCTCTACCTGGGATATGTGGGCATGGTGGTTCCCTTCGCCTTCGCTATGGCAGCGCTGATCACGCGGCAACTGGGCGACAACTGGATTCGCACCACCCGGCGCTGGACCATGGTCCCCTGGGCGCTTCTCGGCCTCGGCATTCTTCTGGGCGGCAACTGGGCTTATGCTGTCCTCGGCTGGGGCGGCTACTGGGCCTGGGATCCGGTCGAAAACGCCTCACTTCTGCCCTGGCTTTCCGGAACCGCCTTTCTGCACTCGGTGATGATCCAGGAAAAGCGCGGGATGTTGAAGGTGTGGAATGTGGTACTGGTCATCACTACTTTCTTCCTGAGCATCTTCGGGACTTTCCTCACCCGTAGCGGAATTGTCTCCTCGGTCCATGCTTTCGCGCAGTCCAGCATTGGCCCCTTCTTCTCGGTTTTCCTCTGCATCATCCTCTTCTTCTCGGTCACCTTGCTTTTCCTGCGCCTCGATCATCTCAAGAGCGAGAACAAGCTCGACTCCCTGGTTTCCAGGGAAAGCGGCTTCCTCTTCAACAACTGGATTTTGTTGGCGCTGGTCTTCGCCGTCCTCTGGGGCACGTTGTTCCCGCTGATTTCCAAAGCAGTCCAAGGCGTGACCGTTACCGTGAGCGCTCCGTTCTTCAACAAGACGGCGATCCCCATCGGCCTGCTGCTCTTATTCTTGACCGGCGCAGGTCCGCTGCTGGCATGGAGAAAGACTTCCTTCCAGAGCCTCAAGCGGAACTTCCTCGCGCCTTTGATCGCGGCGGGAGCGACAGGCGCGATTCTGCTGCTGGCGGGAATGCGGCATTTCTACGCCTTGATGACCTTGTGCCTCTCGGTCTTCGTCGCGGTTTGCGTATTGGGCGAGTTCTGGAAAGGCGCCCGGACGCGCATGAAAACCGGGGGCGAGAACATTGCGCAGGCTATGTATAACCTCACCATGCGCAACACACGGCGGTACGGCGGATACGTGGCACATCTGGGCATTGTGCTGCTCTTTATCGGGTTTGCCGGCTTGGCTTTCAAGACCAAGGCTAAGGCCCTGATGCAAGAGGGAGACCTGCTCCGCGTTAAAGACTACCTGCTGCGTTGCGACGGGCTCACCAGCGGAGATACGCCCAATTACGAATACTCGCGCGCACTTCTTACCGTTACCAAGGACGGCCACGCGTTCGCTTCGATGCATCCCGAGAAGCGATTTTACAAAGCCAGCCAGGAGACGACGAGCTACGTCTCCATTCACCCCACGCTCGCCGAGGACCTCTACGTGGTTCTTACAGGGATCGACGAGGACACCGGCAAGGCGGTCATCGAAGTTTTTGTGAATCCTTTGGTGGTGTGGGTATGGATCGGTGGAGTCGTGGTATTCCTTGGCACCCTCCTGGCGCTCTTTCCCAGCCGGGTGGAGCGCGAGATGGCGGAAATTCGCCGCACTCAGGATATCGCCGTGTCAGCAGGCGATGCGGGTTAGGGGCTAGGGGCTAGGGATTAGGGGCTAGGGTTTGAATTCAACGCTCCTCGCCCAGGGACGGCGTGAGGCTGGGTGCTTAGGAAAGTGAGCTGCCTGTCATCCTGAGCGATAGGAAAATAAACTGCTGTCATCCTGAGCGAAGCGAAGGATCTCCGTAGTTGTTTTTCGGTTTGACGACTTCAAATCACTGCAAAGATCCTTCGCTTCGCTCAGGATGACAGGTTTCTCCTATTCGAGTCACACTTTCTAAGGGATGTCCCGATTCGGCGCCTTTAGCAATCGGAGCGGGACGAGTTGGGGGATCACTTGCACGGAATTAGGCACGCGGCATGCGCATCGACGGTGGCAGTCCTGGTTATCGGCCTCAGCGTGGCTTCCATGACCCGCGCCGACAGCCCCAGAAAGCCGACGCTCGAATCGATCGGCGACCAGGTGATGTGCCTGTGCGGATGTGTTGCGACCTTGAATCACTGCCCGCATCGCGATTGCGCGACGGTGGCGGAAATGCGTCCTGTCATCGCCCAGGAAATCGCTGCGGGCAAGGACGAGACCACCATTCTCCAGGACCTGGCTATACGGTATGGCGTGCAAGTGCTGGCGGCTCCCCCGGCGCGGGGATTCAGCCTGACGGCCTGGATTCTGCCCAGCGTGGGTTTGCTGGCGGGGCTATCGCTGGTGGTTGCCGTGGCGCGCCGTTGGCGGAAACCGCGGCCGGCTCTCGCCGGCGCCGATGCCAAACCGCTGGACCCGAAGCTGCTGGCGGCGGTGGAAGAAGAAATGAAGGCTTCGGGGATGAGGGCGCGAGACTAAGGGTTTGATGAACCCATGTTTCCTTCTATTGCAGTTCTAATTGCTCTCGGCATGGCGGTATTCGTGGCGATGCCTTTGCTGGCTCGCGAAGGCGCGGCGGCGTCCAGCTTGCCGGTGGATGTCACGCCGCTCGCCGACTTGAAGCGGCGCCGGTTGGTGGTCTATGAGAACCTCAAGGACCTGGAGTTCGAGTACCAAGCCGGAAAACTCGCCGCCCCCGACTACGAGAGCCTCAGGCAAAACTACCTTGGCGAAGCCGCTACCCTCATGGCTGCCTCCCAAGAGGCTGAACAACTCAAAGAGATCGATGCTGTGCTCGAACACGAAATCGCCGCGCGCCGTGCCTCGCGGAAAGACCGCCTTCCCCAGGATTATGTTTGCCCCAAATGCGGCTTCGAGAACCCCCTTCCTGTGAAGTTTTGCGGGGAGTGCGGGACGAAGATCACGGATCGCCCGGGCCTTACTTAAAGCGAAAAACGACGCCAACGCTCGGAACGAAATTGTGACTGTTCCCTGTGATGATACTGGGCTGGCCGGTTATATAATCCCTGAGTTCCATTCGCACCGCGAAGTGCCGTTGGAAGACAATGTCGGCGCCGCCTCCATAATTCCAGGCGGATTGCCACCCGTTGTCCGCTTTGATGTATCCGCCGACAACCGCAGGGGCATTCGACGGACCGCTAAAGCGGTTGATCCCTAACCCGATAGTGAGAAACGGCTGGACCCGCGCTTTTGCCGAGAGATAGCGGACGTAATTGAAGGAGACCAGGTCGTCGCGATTGTAGCCGGCGAGCGGCGGCTGCGCGATCCCTATTATCGGCTGAGCAACGAAGTGGTAGAGGCTGTAAGAATAACTCGCTTCCAGAGCATTTAACCGCGTGAAACGGTAGCGTGTCCCGGCAAAAGGATGTAGCGTCTCGGGGAAGGAGCCAGTCATGGGGACAGATAAGGGTGGGCAGCCGGACGTTGGACAAGGGAGCACAGGGTTTCTAATGGTCTCAGTGCCGCTGCCACTATTTGAGAAAGAGGTGCCGCCTTCGAGGAAAAGCTCGAGTTTCGGTGATGGGCTCTGAGCGAAAGCCCAAGGGAACACCAAGAGGAGAAATAAAATTAAGGACGGGATGGTTCGAACGCTTTGCATATCGCTGCCCTCCAAGACCATCGCAGGTAATCAGCTTCTGAGCTTCAAAAAGGTCTACGGATTGTCTTGATTCTGTCAGCTTCACTATTCTTCTGGATGCATAACGCCTCGACTGGGATTTCCGCATGAGATCCGCCCTTAACTTTTTGTATACAGCCTCATAACCTCGGCTGGGGGTCATGCATCGGAGTTCCTTGTTTGCTGCGGGTGTTGTTTGCCGGACCGATTTAGTGTAAGTTGGCGGCGGACGACTGAAAACTGTCAACTGAGTACTGACGACTGTGTATGCGCAACCTCCGTTTGATCATCTCCTACGATGGTACCGACTTTCATGGCTGGCAGAGACAGCCAGACGCGCCGACGGTGCAGGAGTGCCTGGAATCGGCGATCGAGCGGATCCTGGGCGAGAAGGTCCAAGTCTCTGGGTCGGGGAGAACCGACGCCGGTGTGCATGCCCTGAATCAGGTCGCCAACTTCAGAACCGCCTGCAAAATCCCTTGTGAAAACCTCCTGAAGGCCTTGAATAATACTCTGCAACCTACTGTGCGCGTTAAAGATGTCAGGGAGGTGCCGCTTCGCTTCCATGCTCGATATGATGTGCGTTCCAAAACCTATCGTTATCGAATTCTCCAGGCGCCGGTCGCCTCTCCTTTTGTGAACCGGTTCGTTTGGCATTATCCGTTCCCTTTGGACGTCGTCCGCATGGCCCGGGCTGCGAAGCTCTTTAAAGGCGAGCACGATTTCACCAGCTTCGCGGCGGCCGAGGGTACGGTAGGCGAAGAGCGTTCTGCGACTACTTCCGTTTCACGGGGCAGCGCGGAGGCAACTCTGACGCGAACGATCTTTACCTCCCGCATTCTCCGCCGCGCCCGAACTTGTATGCTGATCTACGAAGTCACTGGCAATGGTTTTCTTCACCACATGGTGCGCACTATCGTGGGCACGCTGGTCGAGGTCGGGCGAGGGAAATTGGAACCAGTAGACGTCACACGAATTCTCCATGCTCGCGACAGGACGCTGGCTGGCCCCAGCGCTCCGGCGCAGGGGCTTTGCCTGGTCAAAGTTGATTATTAGCCTGCGTTTCGAAGTACGATTGGAGATGATTGGGGGGGGCTAAACAGGCTGCATAAGGACTGTGAACCGGTGTCATTCTGAGCGAAGCGAAGAATCCCTGCAGTTCGTCGAAACTGCAACTGCCGGGATTCTTCGCTTCGCTCAGAATGACAAGTGCAAGGGTTAGCTCAAGTAAATTTCAGTTCCACAACCGTGGTTTTCCCCGCGGGTAGTTGATAGCGTGCCAGGCCTCGCGCGGCGCGTGCGCCCGCAACTGGCGCGAGCGTTAAAGCTTCGCGTTGATCTACCACCAACTCGCCCTGGCAATCCGGCGGCAATGACAAACGCAGCTCGCGCCGGCCCGGCTTCCCACGACTGCTGAACCCGATGGGTCCCCGAACCGAATGAACCGTCAGCTCAAGCAACTCGAGATCGTCCGGCTGCGGGCGGATTTCGCAGCGCTGGAATCCCGGCAGCAAGGGCCGAATTCCCGCTAAGCTCATGGTTGTGACGTAAAGCGGAGCCACCGGGCAGTGACTCCATTCGTCACCCGAATCGGGTTGGGCGCGCCAGTTTTCCTGCAAGGTATTATTCAGCTCTACTGATTCCATTTTGGTCCACCGTTCGCGGAATTCTTTCACGATGATGTCGGCGCGTCGACCTTTACCCAAAGCCCAGAGCCGCCAGCCCGCGTTCGCCGGGTAGGAGAAGCCCATTTCCTTTGGGCAGTCAACGAGTGCCCGCAATGCTGCCGCGGTCTTCCCATCCGGGCACTGATCGAACAGAATCGCCGTGGCCAGCGAACGATCGCACATGCGCGGCGCGCCTTCTTCCGCGAGCCAAGGCAGGTTGTTAATGAACAAGCCTTGGCTCGGACTCCAGAAACGGCGCACGGCGGAGGTTTGAAGGGCGCGACCGAAATCTCGCGCGGCCTGGGCACGGGCACGATCCCCGAATGCCTCGCAAAGGCCTGCCAGCGCATTTTGCAGCATGGCGGCGGCATAGAGGTTGAACGCGCATTGTTTGTGGCGCTGGCGTTGGTAAGCGATGTGATCCATCCACACGGCAGGCACGCCCAGATTCTCGACCCGGAGAAGACCTTCACTATCGACGATACTCTCGAGATACTGTGCAAACCTCAGCAGGCGCGGGTACGGCTCGCGCAGATCATACAGGTCGCCCGAGTAGAGATAGTGGTAATAGCAATCGAAGTTGAAACCGACGCCGTGATCGAGAAGCGGCCCCCAGTTTGTAAGTTGTAGCTGCCTTTCCATCAGCCGGGCCAGGCGATCGAAAGCGGGCCACGTGTCCAGGAAGTAGCCATCCACCGTAAGTCCCTGGCTGTAAGTGGAAACAAAGCGCGCGGGCAGGCGCGTTTCGCCCAGGTTCAGATGCACGACGTGGATCTGGTGGCCGCAATCACCGCTGTACTGCTGCCGTTCGCGTCCGCCGCCGTCCATAATGGTTTCCTGCGCGCAATTGTTCATGGTGTTGGTGGTGGCATCGATCAATCGCTGAATGGCCGGATCGGAGACTCGAACGCCGGGCGCCTGAGGCCAAGGAAAAACCCTGCGGCGCACGCCCACGTTTGACACCTTCACTTTGCCGGCGGCTCCGTGAATGTGGAGCTGCACCCAGCGGCAGCTTTCGAAATCGAATGTTTCAAAATGGTTAACACCTTCGCGGCAAGTGAAGCGAGCCCAACTGTGGAAGTGCGTGTTCAACAGCGCCGGGCCTCCGACTTGATGCGCCTCCTGAACCATAAGCTCGACCGCGGTCCCGGACGGCGCCTCGATAGTGAAATAAGGCCACCCCACCACCTGTTCGCTGAATTCAAAGGTCAGAGCAGCGCCCAACTGGCCGTCGAGTTCGACTTCCCATGAACCCGGCACGGCCTCCTTGGCCGCAGGGCGGCGATCCGCTCGAAAACTGTTGGGCGGCAGGAATTCGAAGTACTCCTCGACAGGCCGGAGCCATTCGATCCAACACGATTCCGCCAGGCGGGCTGCGGGTACCAGCGTCTCGCGCATGAAAGGAATGGGCCGGGCGCGCAATTCACAAATATCAGGCCCGGATTGAGCATCCAACAGGTAGTCCGGATAGTCGGAGCAGATCGGCGGCTTGTCCGGCGCGCACACCAGGGGCATGGCGGGCAGCCAATCGGCGTTCGGTGCGAAGCCCGGCGTTGACCAGCCGTCGGGGAAAAGGCGCGCGTCGAACTCTTCTTGCAGGCTGCGCAGATACCAGCGTTTGTAGTGGCCGGGGTTCCAGGCGCGCGCGAGGAAGGCGTGCCAGGTCTCGTCGGACACAATCGTTTGCTTCCGGCCATCGGCCGTTTCAACCTCCAGCCAAAACAGCAGCCCGCACTTCCCGGCCGGCCACGTGCCGTCCCCTTGACCATAATACAGTACTTGAACTCCCAGGGTGTTAGCACCTGATTGCAAAAGAGATGTTAGGTCCATGGGGTCCGCTTCCAGCCAGCGCGGGTCGCAGGGCGCCGACCCCCATTGCACCCGACGGCCATTCACCTCGAGCCGGTAACGGCTGTCGGCGGCGACCCATCCCTGAGCGCCGCGCGGCCGATCCGCCAAGTCGAGTTGGCGGCGGAAGAGCACAAAGGTGTTTTGCAGAGTGCGCTCGGAGGGATACCAGATCCAGCGTGCTGGCCTTAAATCGGGCAGCGAGTTTTTTCGGGGCGTGATGATTGGGATCGGAGCCTGAAGACCCGAGGCTGCTTGCGTTGCGCGCTCTTGCCGGCCGCGCGCGGAAAACACTGCGCTCGAGACCAATGCCGAGCCTTTGATGAATTCCCGTCGTTTCATGCGACCTCCTCATAGCTAGTCATCGCGGCGAGATTATGGCATGCAAGCCGGGCCGTCAGCAACGCGTCAGCAGCCCAACGGACACTGAAGCTTGAACTGTGAACTGTCGACTGTTAACTCTGTGTTGACTGTCGGCTGTAGACTCTGCAATGATTTAGGAGCATCGCAAGCGAGCAGCGAGGAGGTCGCGGTGGCTTTCACAGTCAAAGAGAAGAAACCTGGCCAGCGGGCCTGTGATCAGAAAGACGCCAAGGGCGAGTTCTGTATGGGCCACCTGAAGCGGTGGAATTACGACGATCGCCACCGTCTCGCCTCCACGGCGGACGAAGAGGAAGCTGTCAAGGATTTTGGCCCAGGCGCCGAGATTTACCGCTGCGAGCGCTGCCATACGATCTACCGGCCGGTCGTCGCTGACCATTCTACAGCCGGGCAGAAATTCGAGCAGCGACCGGTGAATTTGCTGGGAGCTTTTGGGAAGTCGAAAGTCGAAAGTCGATAGTCGAGAGTTGAAAGTCAATAGTCGAAAGTCGAAAGTCGAAGGGCGGCGTTCTGGGGCTTTTCGAATGGCCTGGTTCGGGCTGGAATAGAGCATCTACACCGCTCTCCCGCGAGACAAACCCTAACAAACTACAGCGATCCTTCGCTGCGCTCAGGATGACAACGCTGTTTTGGTTGCGATTTTCGAATTTCGAGTTTCGAGTTCCGCCGTTGAACATCCGAACAAAAGCTGAATTTTCTTTGGCGCTGATCACCGCCATCTGGGGGTTCACCTTTGTGATCGTCAAAGGTGCTCTCGCCGATGCATCTCCTTTGCCCTTTCTGGCCGTGCGGTTCATGCTGGCAGGGCTTCTCCTGCTGGTGATATTGGGGCGAGGCCGCGTGGGGCGGGGAACAATCCTGCCCGGATCAATCCTGGGATTATTTCTCTTTGGGGGCTACCTGTTTCAAACCTGGGGCTTGGTGTATACCACGCCTTCGAAAAGCGCCTTCCTGACGGGCTTCAGTGTGATCCTGGTTCCTATCATCATGATGCTGTTGGGCCATAAATTGGGGCCGGCGACCCTCCTCGGCGCAGTCCTGGGACTCGCCGGGATCTACCTGCTGGTGGCGCCCTCCGGGATGAGCGGTGTGAATCTGGGAGACCTACTCACGTTGGCAGGCGCAACCTCATTCGCGGTTCATATTGTGCTGGTGGGGCGCTATACGAAGAGATTCTCCTTTCTGCATCTCGTCCCTGTGCAGATTTTAGCGGTTGGCTTGCTTGCCTCAGTCGCCATGGTTGTTTTTCCGGCGCAAAAGTGGCATTTCAGCGCGCACCTGGCAGTGGCGATCCTGGTGACTGCGGTGCTGGCCACAGGAGTGGCTTTTTCCGTTCAGAATTGGGCGCAGCAATACACTCCTCCCGCGCACACGGCCCTGCTTTTCGCCCTCGAGCCGGTCTTTGCCGCCATCTCCTCCTGGCTGGTTGTGGGAGAACACTTCCGAGGCAGAACACTGGCAGGCGCCGGCCTGATCCTGGCGGGTATGGTGGTTTCGGAGATTTGGGGGGCGCGCGTGGCGAGCCCGGTGGAAGGATAGACGAGCTTCGAAATTCGAAAATCGAAATTCGAAATTCGAGAACCCCAAAACCCGCGATTTTCTCCAGGATGTACCCCACTCAAGGCAAGCGCGCAGCCTTTTTCCCAAGATACGATGAAGAACACGTCTTCGCGGGCCATGGCGAGCCCTCGGTTGAATTTTCGAATTTCGAGTTTCGATTTTCGAATTTCGAATCACGCCCGCTGCAGGGCGCGTTCGAAACCGGGCAGAGCGCGCTCGATGGTGCCGGGGGGGACGGTGAGTGATAAGCGAATGTACCCGCCGCGTCCAAAACCCGCGCCCGGTACGGCGAGGATGCCTTCGTCCATGAGGCTGCGCACGAAGGCCAAGTCATCCGGGACGGGCGCCTTGGGAAACATGTAAAAGGCGCCCTGCGGTTTGTTGACCTCATAGCCCATGCGGGTCAAGCCGGTCCAAAGCAGGTCGCGTTTCTCCTGGTACGAGCCAGGATCAATCCTGAGGTCGGCCACTTCCATCATGACCTGTTGCCAGATGGCGGGCGCATTGATGAACCCCAGCGTGCGATTGGCGAACGTGCAGGCGTTGCGAAGCGCGTCCACTTCCTCGAGCCTGGGCGAGAGAGCCAGATAACCAATCCGCTCCCCAGGTATCGCCAGGGCCTTGGACCATGAGTACGTGACTACGGCGCGGCGGACCACGGCCGGAATCTCAGGCAACGTCAGACCGTCGAAGGTGAGGGATCGATACGTGTCGTCAGCGATCACGGTCACGGGGTGATCGAGGCCGGAAATCAGCGTTTCCAGGTCGCGCACGAATTCGCCGGAGTAAACGGCGCCGGTGGGGTTGTTGGGCGAGTTGAGAATAATTGCTTTGGTGCGCGCGGTGATGGCGGCCTCGATGCGGGCAAGATCTGGGCGAAACTGGCCGTCGGTTTCTACCAAGACCATCCGCCCGGAGTGGTTCTGAATGTAGAACTGGTACTCAGGAAAGAAGGGCACCAGGATGATGACCTCGTCGCCGGGGTCGAGCAGGGATTTCAGCACCACGTTAATGGCGCCGGATGATCCCACCGTCATGAGAATGTGATCGGCCGTGTAAGCCAGCCCTGTGCGCCTCGAGAGCTGCTGCGCAATCACGCTCCGCACGGTAGGATAACCTGCATTGGGCATGTAGGCGTGGCTGCGGGGCCGATTCGCCTCAACCACGCGCCGCAATGCGGAGATCACTTCTTGCGGCGGCTCACCGGCGGGATTTCCCAAGGTAAAATCGAAGACGTTTTCTTCGCCGCGCTCCCGCTTCATCCGGTCGCCGATCTCGAACATGCGCCGGATCCAGGAAGAATGCTCCATCTGTTCCGAAATGGTTTTGCCGATGCTCATGTTGGATTTCTACGCTCGCGACCCCCTCACCCGGCCCTCCCCGGCTGATGAAAACGCCGGCTGACGGCCACCCTCTCCCCCAAGGGGGCGAGGGCTGTTCTTCATGGAGAGATGCGACTATAAACTTCCGTGCTGCCCACTATAATATTGCCGGCCAGTTGCAGTCGTTCGATTGCCGCATCGGGTTTATCGAAGCGGAAGATCATGACCGCCGTATCGCCGCGGCCGAAGGTGAACGCATACATGTACTCGATGTTGATGTCGGCGTTGTCGAAGACAGCCAGCAATTCAGCCAGGCCCCCTGGCCGGTCGGGCACCTCGACGGCAACCACCTCAGTGACGTTCACCACGTACCCGGCCTCCGCGAGAAGCCTGTCGCCTTTTTGCCAGTCGGAAACGATGAGGCGCAGGATGCCGAATTGCTCGGTGTCGGCCAAGGTGAGGGTGCGAATGTTGATCCCGGCTTGCGCCAGGAGACGACACGGTTCCGTCAACTGGCCCGGCTTGTTTTCGAGGAAGAGCGAGAGTTGATGAATCTTCATATATTCCGCCGATCGATGACCCGTTGCGCTTTTCCCTCGCTGCGCTTGAGAGTCTGAGGCGCGACGAGCCGGACCTTAACCCGCAGGCCCAACGTCTGGCTCAAAGTATGAGCAAGCTTGTTGTGCAGGTTCTCGAGCGCGGCCACCCGGTCACTCGCCACCGGGGGCGTAACCTCCACTTGAACCTCCAACTGGTCCAGCCCCGCCTCGCGCGTCAGGATAATCTGGTAATGCGGAAGCATGCCTTCCACCGCCAGCAGAGCCGTTTCCACCTGCGAGGGGAAGACGTTGACGCCGCGAATGATGAACATGTCATCGCTGCGCCGGCTGATGCGACGAATGCGGCGCAGAGTCCGGCCGCAAGGACATGAGCCGGGCACGAAGGCGCTGATGTCGCGAGTGCGATAGCGAATCATCGGCATGGCCTGCTTGCTGAGGGTGGTCAGAACCAATTCGCCTTCCTCTCCCTCCGCAACCAGCCGGCCGGTTTCGGGAGCGATGATTTCCGGATAGAAGTGGTCTTCGAAGATGTGCAGACCCGCCTGGCAAGGGCATTCGATGCCCACGCCGGGACCCGTGATTTCAGTAAGTCCGTAAATATCGAAGGCCTTGATTCCGGCGGCGGTTTCGATGTGCCGGCGCAAGGAGTCCGTCCAGGGCTCCGCGCCGAACACTCCCACGCGCAGCGGCAGTTCGGCTACGTTCACCTCCATCTGGGCGGCGCGGTCCAGCAAGTGGAGGAAGTAAGACGGCGTGCAGCAGATGGCCGTCACCTGGAAGTCTTTCATCACCATGATCTGGCGATCGGTATTGCCGCCGGAAATAGGAATCACCGTCGCCCCAAGCGCCTCGGCGCCGTAATGCGCCCCCAGCCCACCGGTGAACAGACCGTATCCGTAGGCGTTCTGAATGATGTCGCGGCGACCCAGACCGCACGCCAGAAACGTCCGCGTCATGGCGTCGGTCCAAACGCCCACATCGTGTTGGGTGTAGCCGACTACGATTGGCTTGCCCGTGGTTCCGCTGGATGCGTGCAGCCGGACGATCTCTTCCAGGGGGCTGGCAAACAGGCCGAAAGGGTAGGTGTCGCGAAGATCCGCTTTCACCGTAAAGGGAAGATTGGCCAGGTCTTCCAGGGTTCGCAGATCTTTCGGCCGCAGATTTCGCTCGTTCATCCGCCGGCGATAGAGTTCGACGCGTTCGTAAGCTCGGGCTGCGGTAGCCTGGAGGCGGCCCAACTGCAAATCGCGCAATTGAGCCGACGGCATGTAATCCGGCGCGCTGGTAGGGTGAACGTCGGAAGAGTTTTCGCGCATAAGTTGTTATGTGGTGCGGGCGGGACGCCCGCACCACGGTTCTCAAGACAGGAGACTCCGTCCTGCCTCCCGGCCCACGGCCAAGGCGTGCAGATTGGCAGCGTGCAGTTTTTCCGCCAGATTCCGCCGGATTGCCTCTGTCCAGGCTTCCTCCGGGAAAGGCAGCCACACGCTCAAGCAGCCGATGAGGGCGACGTTGAGGCTACGCTTGTCGCGCAAGCTGCTTACCGCAACGGCGCCGGGCGTGATCAGCCTGCCGCCTTCCCGCAATCTCCAGCGGTTGGGATCGACCTGGTCGGGCGATAGGACCAGAAGATAGTCGGCTTCTCCCGGAGGCACCATGGGACTGTAGACTTTCTCACCAAACCGCACATCGCTGGTTACGGATCCCCCGCGCTGGCTCATGCCGTGGATTTCGCTCTTCTTCACGTCCAGTCCGGCCTCGAACGCCACCTCGGCGACGATGTCGGAGGCCTTCAGAACTCCTTCGCCCCCCAAGCCGGCAATCACGATGTTGGTTACCATAGTATTCACCGACCGCTGTCATTCCGAGCGGAGCGAGGAATCTCGCTCTGAATCCTGGTGCGGTCCGCACGAGGCCAAGTCGTTAGAGCACAGAGCGAGATTCCTCGCTCCGCTCGGAATGACAGCGTATTGGGCGCGGAATGACACCGTATTGCGCTCGGGATGGCAACTCATTCGCGCCTGTATCGCTAAGTATCCCCGGCAGAGGTTTCACATTCCGCCGCGGCCCGTTCGTACTCCTTGATCTTGCCTGCCGCCAACAAACAGTTCCGACGCGCCACGATCACCGTGAGCTTTCCGCCGGCGAGGCTGGCAGCCACCAACTCTTGAAAGGCGGCAGGATCGGCCGTCGGGTCGGTCACCTGCACGCTGGGAATTCCGAGCGAACGCACCAAATCCTCAATGACGACTTTGCCGGTGGGATGGTGTTCGAGGGTTCGGCCGGTTCCCGGATGCTCCTGCATTCCCGTCATCGCCGTGGTGCCGTTGTCGAGAATAATGACGACGTGGCCGGTGGGCGGGGGATTGTAGACCATTTCCACCAAACCGGTAATGCCGCTGTGGATAAAGGTGCTGTCGCCGATGGTGCTGACGACCCGGCGTGCCTGCTCGGGCGGCAGCGCGTGCCGCAGGCCGAGGCCCACGCCAATGCTCGCGCCCATGCAGACGCACGAGTCCGTGGCCTCGAAGGGCGGCATCACGGCCAGCGTGTAGCACCCAATATCGCTGGCGACAATGCAGTCGAGGTTGTGGAGCGCGCTGAAGACGGAGCGGTGTGGGCAGCCCTGGCACAATTGCGGCGGCTTTCCGGGTGGAGGAATCGGCTCCGGAGAGTTGTCCCCGGCCAGGATGTGCCGGACGCGATCCACGTTCAGTTCGCCAAAACGATACGCCTCCGCCTTGCCTTCGACCGCCATTCCCGCCGCGCGAATAGCTTCGACGAGGTACGGATCCCCTTCTTCGATCACGACGCAACGCGATACCCTGGTTACAAAATGGCGGATGGTCTCGAGGGGCAACGGATACGTCATCCCCAGCTTCAGCACCGCGGCCCCCGGCGCCGCTTCCCGAGCATGCGTGAACGGGATCCCGGAAGTAATGATCCCCAACGAGCGGTCCCCAGCCGTTTCCCGGTTCGGCCCCTCGGCTTCGTTCCATTCCAGGATGCGGGCCAGCTTTTCCCGCAGGCGGCGATGGGCCGGCCGCGCATTGGAGGGAACCATCACCCGGCCTTTCATATCACGGACGAACCTCGCCGGGGTGTCGGGCGGCACTGACCTTCCCGCCGGGCGAACCACGGCCTTGGAGTGACATACGCGGGTCGTGAGCCGGAGAAGCACGGGAATTCCCCATCGTTCGGAGACCTCGAGGGCCAGCAAGGTAAAGTCGTAAGCTTCCTGGGAGTCTGCCGGCTCGAGCATTGGCACCCCCGCCGCTACGGCGTAACGGCGGTTATCCTGTTCGTTCTGGCTCGATGCCATTCCGGGATCGTCAGCCGAAACCACCAGCAATGCGCCACTCACGCCGGTGTAGGTGGCCGTGAACAAGGGATCGGCAGCCACGTTCAGGCCAACGTGTTTCATGGTGACCAGGGCTCTGGAATTGGTAAAGCCGACCCCGAGCCCCACTTCCAGGGCGACTTTCTCATTAGGCGCCCATTGTGCACGGCCTCCCAACTGGGAAAAAGCCTCCAGAATCTCCGTGGAAGGCGTACCCGGATACCCCGTGCCCAGGGTGACGCGTCCGTCGCGCGCCGCCAGAGCCACGGCCTCGTTCCCGCTCAATAACAGTCTCTCCGGTTCGCTCATCCGTTACCTCGCGACCGGCAATTCTAACCTTGCCGGTGAGTGTAATCAATTGATATATCCGATCGCCAATCCGTCGGTAACGGCGGCCGGTGTAGGGGGACGGCTTGCCGTCCCCGTCGCCAAGCGGACGGTCGGCGGGTAGGGCAAGCCCTACCCCTACACCGTTCTCGCGTATTCACCGGTAGCGGAAAGCGACGCGCCAACTCCGCCGCTTCGTGACCGTGCACGGGCAGAGCCTGTCCGGAGCGCAGCGAAGGAATGCCGGTACCAACTGGAATTGAGTTAATAGCATCCAATGAAATAGGTGTTACGCCGTTACCTGAGGCCGATGAGTTGCGTCAAATGCAAGTAGGGCTGTATCCAGGTAATGCTATAATCATTCACTGCGGCCGTTGAGGGCCTGGGAAGCAAATGAGAGGAGAGCGAGGAATGAGCACAAAGGGACGCAAGGTCCTCCCGGCTTTCGTCATTTTGGTGACGCTGGGGATCGGAATCTTGATCGGCACGGTGGTTTCTCACGGTGTGCGTGCCGCCAAGACGTCGCCAGCGGCTATGGATGCTAAACCGCTGCCCGCTCCCTCGCCGGCAGAGCTATCGAATTCCTTTGCCCAGGTTGCGGAGCAACTTTCCCCTACGGTCGTAAATATTAATACCGAAAGCACGGTTCGCGCCTCTCGCCGCCGCTTTCATGCGCCCGATGATTCGCCCTTCGGCGATTTCTTCGATAAGTTCTTCGACTCGCCGGGCGCGCCGCAAGGAGACTTTCGGCAGCAGAGCCTGGGCTCCGGCGTTATTTTGAGTCCCAGTGGCTACATCCTGACAAACTATCACGTGGTCACCCAGAGCGGCGAAGATAAGCCTGTGGATCGCATCATCGTCTACCTGCGCGGTGACGATTCCACCAAGCATCCAGCCAATATCGTGGGCTTTGACAGGGAGACAGACCTCGCGATTGTCAAGATCGCCGCGGACCAGACGCTGCCCACTGCTTCTTTGGGTGATTCGGATGCCATGCGGGTGGGTGATTGGGTGCTGGCCATCGGAAGTCCTTTTGGCTTGGATTCCACCGTTACGGCCGGCATCGTGAGCGCCAAAGGGCGTGACATCGAGGGCGGAGTGGAGGGTCAGTTCAAACGCTTTATTCAAACCGACGCGGCCATCAATCCCGGCAATAGCGGCGGACCTCTGGTCAACCTGGCAGGGCAGGTGATTGGAATCAATACAGCAATCGCTACCCAACGGGGCACCTACGACGGCGTAGGCTTTGCCATCCCCTCCAATACCGCGCGGAAGGTCTATAACGCTCTGATCACCTCCGGCGCAGTACACCGCGGGGCGATTGGTGTTTCGTTCTATAGCGCCAGCAATCCCGCCATGCTGCGAAGTTTCGGGACAGATCACGGCATTGTGATCAACGGCGTTGAACCCGGTAGCCCTGCCGAGCGCGCCGGCTTAAAGTTCGGAGATGTTATCCTCAGCGTCGATGGGAAAGCCATTCGGAGTGCCGACGAGTTGGTTGCCATCGTCTCGGAAACCGGAATCGGCAAGAAGCTTCGCATGGAGTACCTTCGCGAGGGAAAACGGCTGAGCGCCGACGTCGAGGTGGGTGACCGCAATAAGATCGTGGCTGAATACGAGGGTGCCCCAGCCTCAGTCCAGTCCGCGGGAGCCCGGGAGGAGCAAGCCTCCGGTACGTTCGGGCTTTCCGTAAAGAGTCTAACTCATGAGCAGGCGCAGGACCTGGCGGACAAACTCCATCTGGACAGCCAGCAGGGAGTCCTGGTCATGAACGTCCAGTCAAGCGGATTCGCTTTGGACCTGGGCGTTCATCATGGCGATATCATCCTGAGCATTAACCATCATCCGGTCACTTCGGCCGAGGAGTTTAACCGCTTGCAATCTTCCCTGAAATCCGGAGATGATGTGCTGTTACTGATCGCGCGGGGCAGCGGCCCGCACGCGTACACTACGCTGTTCCTGGCGGACCGCCTGCCGTGACCGCAAGTTTGCGTTGATGCGATGCACCCGGACCGTCCTGGTGGCGGCAATGTAAAATCGCATCGGGCTCGCATTGGCGTTTTGGAATCTGAGCTTTGAGATACCTCTAACTCGCGTTATTCCAGAACCGAGGAAACAGAGTTTGAATTATTGGATGAAGAAATCATTCGCAGGGTGGGCGCTCTTTGCCGCCCTTGCTTGCCTAGCCGCAGCTCCGCTTCGCGCCGATACTACCGCGCAACAGAAAAGCTCCTCGACGAGCCCGCAGAAGCCCCAGGCAGTCTCCAAGAATCCCGCCCATAAGACCTCAGCCTCTTCCAGTCAACACACTTCCGTCCGCCGCTCGGCCAAGCATCGCCCGCCTTCTAAGGCTGCCCTCGCAGCCGCGGCGCGCCGGCGGCGCTCTCTGATGCGTCCGGAGTCGGATCGAATTGGAGAGATCCAACAAGCCCTTGTTAAGTCAGGCTACTTGAGTGGGGAGCCTACCGGCCGCTGGGACGATCAGACGCGCGAGGCGATGCGCCGCTATCAGGCTGATAACGGCTTTCCGGTGACCGGCCTCCCTGAGGCAAAATCTCTGATGAAACTCGGCTTGGGTCCTCATCCGCTGCCTCCGGATCTCGATACCAGTAACGTCGCCAAAGCCGGCGCCAACGGGAACGCCGCTGCAGCCCCTAACGCCCCAGCCGAATCCCCCACGCCGAATCCCCAGCCGAGTTCGCCCCCGCCGGCCTCTCCGCAGCCGTGACCGGTAGCACCGGTACTTTTGCCTGTGCCACCTGCCCGTCTGCCTGTTGCCTTGCTCCACCTCTAAGTATCGATCTGCGCACGCTGCAGCCGGTCGCTGTAATCCACGTAGACCGCTTTCCATTCGGAGTAGAAATCCAGCGCCGCGGTGGCTGCTTCGCGGTGGCCGTTGCCGGTTTGCTTGGTGCCGCCAAAAGGCAAATGAGTTTCGGCGCCGATGGTGGGAGCGTTGACGTAGAAAATGCCGGTCTCCATGTCGCGCATGGCCTGGAATGCCCGGTTAACGTTCCTGGTGTAGATGGAAGAGGAGAGCCCGTAGACGACTCCATTGCCGATTTCAATGGCTTCCTCGAGGCCGGCACAGGGGATGATGGAAACCACCGGGCCGAAGATCTCCTCGCGGCAAATTCGCATTTCTGGCTTGCAATCGCCGAATAGGGTTGGCGTGTAGAAACATCCAAAATCGTAGTCGCCGCCCGTCAGGCGCTCGCCGCCGCAAAGCAGCCTGGCTCCCTCATCCTTGCCGATTTCTACGTATTCCTCGACCGTTTTCAGTTGGTTTTCGTTAATGACAGGGCCCATCTGCACTGAGGGATCGAGCCCGTTGCCCACCTTCAGCGCGCGGGCGCGAGCCACGTACTTCTCGACGAACTCCCGGTACACGTCCTTGTGCACGGCAATGCGGCTGGAAGCGGTGCAACGCTGCCCGGTGGTGCCGAAGCCGCCCCAAATTGCGCCATCCACCGCCAAGTCCAGGTTTGCGTCCTCCATAACCATGATGATGTTCTTGCCGCCCATCTCCAGGCAGGCGTGCTTGAAAGTGCCCGCGCAAGCCTCGGCCACCTTTCGGCCCACCTCGGTCGAACCCGTGAACGAAACCACTCGCACATCGTCGTGGGAAAGCAAGGCAGTGCCGACCTCTGAACCGCTCCCCGTAACCAGGTTCACCACCCCGCGGGGGACTCCCGCCTCCGCGAGCGTCTGGACGAGGTTGTACGTCGAAAGCGGAGTGTCGGTGGCGGGCTTGATCACTACCGCGTTGCCGCAAATGAGCGCCGGCATGATCTTCCAGGACGGAATGGCCATGGGAAAATTCCAGGGCGTCACCAGCGAGCACACCCCGATCGGGCTGCGTACCCACATGCAGAACTTGTTGGGCAGTTCGGAAGTGGTGGTTTGCCCGAAAAGGCGCCGGCCCTCCCCAGCCATGTAATACGTCATGTCGATGGCTTCCTGAACGTCGCCTCGGGTCTCCTCCAGGACCTTGCCCATTTCGCGAGTCATCTGCTCCGCATACTCTTCCTTCCTCTCGCTCAGCAGACGCGCGGCGCGGTAGAGAATTTCGCCTCGTTTGGGAGGCGGAGTCAGCCGCCAGGTCTTGTACGCGTCCTTGGCCGCTTGAATGGCATCTTTCACGTCCTGCCGGCTCGATTTCTGAAACATTCCCACCAGTTCGCGGCGGTCGGCTGGATTGCTGTTATCAAATGTGAGCCCGCTGGCCGATGGTACCCATTCACCATTAATGTAGTTCTTGAAGATTTTCGGCGGTGCCATTGTGTTGTCCCCCTTTGAAACGAAAACTATAACAGAGGCCTGTGAGGGCTTCAACCCTGCAGGGAAGGGGAATGCCCTCTGCCTTGAAAACGTGTAGGGGTAGGGCTTGCCCCACCCGGCTCATGAGGGGACGGCAAGCCGTCCCCCCACCAGCAAAACCCGGGAATCGCTTTCATGGTTTCCGGACGCCCGTCAGTCGACGGGCACGAGCGTCTGCTTTTAGATCCGCCGCGCGGGCATTCCTTCGCCGCCATAGAAAGGACTCCCCTCCTCAGCGGGAGGAGGGACCGGGGGGGCCGTCGCCTCTGGGCTGGACCTCGCAGCCGGTACGACTGCAGTCGCGCCGGCCCAATCGCGCGGTTTCGAGCCCTCTTGATCGGGGGCAGGGAAGAGCCTAAAGTTATTCACAGGCGTGTCTGATAATATTTAGCGCGATGGCTGCGAGTTAACATAACATCTTTTCCGCAGAATCCTCCGGAATTTCCACAGAACCGGCGGAAACATAGAAAATGGAAACTGGAAAATGGAAAATAGAAACTGGAAGATCGAAACTGGGTTCGAAGCCGGATTGCGCAACAGGCATCCTTGTACGCCATTTTCCAGTTTCCAGTTTCCGCTTTCTCCGGTTGCCCACATTGCGCGGGATATGTTAGCTTTAAGGCTCATGTCGGCGCGTCGACATAGCCATGCCTCTTCGTGAGACGGAAGCGATCGTACTAAGGACTTACCGGCTGGCGGAAGCGGACAAGATTGCTTCGCTCTTCACACGCCAGATGGGACGCCTTCGGGCGGTGGCCGCCGGGGCTCGCCGCACCAAGAGCCGTTATGGCGCCGCGCTGGAACCCTTGAGCCACGTTCGGGCGTTCATTTACGAGCGCGAAAACCGCGATTTGCTGCGCATGAATTCCGCGGAATTGATTGAGTCCTTCTTCGATATGCAGAAGGACTACCGGGTTCAGTTGGCAGCCCAATACCTCGCGGAAGTGGCCGAGCGCATGATTCCGGAGAGAGAGCCCAACGACCGGCTGTTTCGCCTGTTCCTGGCCGTGCTGCGGAGCTTGAAGCATTCCGGTGAAGTCACGCGTCCGCTGCTCTACTTTGACTACTGGCTCGTTCGCCTGGCGGGCTTTTTGCCTGACTTCGATCTCTGCCAGAACTGCGGGCGGGCGCTCGGCGAAACCGGCGGGTTCTACCTTCCCGGGTCGGAGGGTCTGATCTGCGACAACTGCCGAACCGGCGTGGCGGGCCAGCGAGTCTCCGTCGCGCCCGCCGTGCGAGCGGGGTGCCAGAAGCCGCTCGAGCGTTGGATCGCGGAAGAGAAGGCCCCGGCGGGTTGCCGCGAGGCTCGCCGCTTCCTCGAGGATCTCATCGAAACGCACGCCGAGCGAAAACTCGTGACACGTGCGATGATGGAAGAGGCGGTGTAGAGCAGGGGCCGGGTGCCGGGTTTCAGGTGTCGGGGAAAAAGCTGTCAGCCGTCAGCGATCAGCTTTCAGCAAACAGTTCTCAGTTGTCAGTTTTCAGTTCTCAGTCAAAGGACAATTTGGCGGTCTTAGGTTTCCCCTGAAAGCTGATAGCTGATAGCTGTCAATTATACAAGATATTTAAAATCAATACGAAATGGCAACTAGACAAAGTAAAACTTCAAATTTAGATAAAGCCCCACTTACCTTCCAGGAGATGATTTTCCGGCTCAGCCAGTTCTGGGCTGGGCTGGGATGTGTGGTGGCTTTGCCCTACGACCTCGAGGTCGGAGCGGGCACGATGTGCCCCGAGACGTTCTTTCGTGTCCTCGGGCCGCAGCCTTGGCGAGTGGCTTACGTGCAGCCTTCACGCCGGCCCGCCGACGGCCGCTACGGTGAAAATCCCAATCGCCTGCTCAAACACACCCAAATGCAGGTCATCCTGAAACCCCCACCCGCGGAAGTCCAGGATATGTATCTCGCGAGTTTGGAGGCGATCGGAATCGAAGTCCGCCACCATGATATTCGCTTCGAGGAGGACAACTGGGAGGCGCCCACCCTGGGCGCCTGGGGCATTGGCTGGCAGGTCGTGCTGGACGGCCTCGAGGTCTCCCAATTCACCTACTTCCAACAGTCCGGCGGATTGGACCTCGAACCGATCAGCGTCGAGTTAACGTACGGACTCGAGCGCATCACCGCGTTCCTCCAAAACGTCGAGGACGTTTACCACATACGCTGGAACGAATCCGTGACCTATGGCGATATGCGGCAATCCGAAGAACTGGAATTTTCCGTATACGATTTTGAGAAGGCGGACCCCGAAGTTTGCCGCAAGATTCTCGATCTCTATGAAGGTGAGGCAACACGATTGCTGGCGGAGTACGAGCAGGAACGCCGCTCTGCAATTGTGTCAGACGAGATTGGCCCGAGGCCATCGCCTATTGTCGGTAGGGAGGAAATTTCAAGTTATACTTTAACTGTGCAATGCTTTCCGTTGCGCAAGGTCTATGACCTAACCCTGAAATGTTCCCACTTGTTTAACATCCTCGACGCGCGCGGAGCCATCAGCGTCACCGAACGCGTGGCGTTGATCGCCCGAGTCCGAAAGCTAGCCTGTTCAGTCGCCGCCATCTACGTCGAGCGCCAGACGGCGCAGGAGGTGACGGCGTGAGAGAGGACAACGTAAATCAGCATAATCATCACCCGGGCGAAGGTGTCGAGCCGCCTCAACCCAGGACTGTGGGTGGGGCTGATCAGCCTGGGCGGAGTTCAAGTAAGACGGGCGGCGCAAAACGCAGGATGGGGAATGGCCCTGAGACATTGCCGTTGCTCCTCGAAATCGGGTGTGAGGAAATCCCCGCGCGTTTCCTGCGCGATGCCGAAAGGGGCCTGGGCGAGAATGTCCAAGCGGCCATCAGCGAAGCGCGCTTACTGCTTGACGCGAGCGGCGGGGCGGTTCGCGAACCGCCCCTTCGAACCTACTCGACGCCGCGCCGCCTCGTCGTGCATCTGCCCGCCGTGTTAGCTCGGCAGTCGGACCGGGTCGAAGAGATTCTGGGTCCCCCGGTTAAAGTGGCAGTGAACGCGGAGGGCAAGTACACGCGGGCTGCGGAGAGCTTTGCGCAAAAGAACTCGGTCCGCCTCGAGGATCTGGTTCGCACGACCACCCCGAAGGGTGAATACCTGGCGCTTCGGAAGACTACCCAGGGGCGTCCGGCCTCTGTGGTGCTGCCGGAAATCTTGCCCGCCGCCATCCTGCGCCTGGGGTTTCCCAAGAGCATGTACTGGCTGGAAAAGTCCGACCCGCGATTCGTGCGGCCCATTCGCTGGGTGCTGGCAATCCTCGGAGAAGGGAAGCGAGCTGAGGCGGTGAGGTTTGAAGTCCTGGGCGTTGACTCCGGCGATTTCACCTTCGGACACCGCGTCTACAGCAAGGGCAGAATCACCGTAAAGGGTTTCCGCGATTACGGCGCCAGGCTGCGCCGCGCCTTTGTCGAGTTCGACCCGGAGAACCGCCGCCAGACGCTTCGAACAGAAACTAATGTATTGCTTGAAGATTTCCTGGTTCTTGTTGAGGACTCGGACCTTGAAGAATGGCTGGTAAACTCCACGGAGTGGCCTTCGGCGATCCGCGCAGGCTTTGACGAGCGGTTTCTCTATTTGCCGCGGGAGATTCTGACCACGGTGATGCGCGATCACCAGAAGTACTTTGCCGTGGAAAACCGTGAAGGAAAACTTGAACCTTACTTCGTTGCCATCCTCAACGTCGATTCCGATGAGCGCGGGCTGATCCGGCAGGGGCACGAGAGGGTTCTCGAGGCGCGCTTCAGCGACGCGGAGTTTTTCTGGGATGCGGACCAGCGCCTGCCCCTGCGCGATCGGCCGCCTCGTCTCGAGAAGGTCACCTATCAAGCGAAATTGGGCAGCTACGCCGACAAGGTCCGGCGCATGCACGCCATCGCCTCGCGCCTCTCCGGCAAACTCGAAGCTCAGGGAATTCTGCAGGCAGGGCAGTGCGAGCAGGTGTCGAGGGCTGTCGAACTCTGCAAGTGCGACCTGACCACCCAGATGGTGCAGGAGTTTGCGGAACTGCAGGGCGTGGTGGGCGGACTCTACGCAAAAGCTCAAGGAGAACCTGAAGCCGTGGCGACGGCGATCTACGACCACTACCTGCCGCAGGGAGCGGAAGACAAGTGCCCACGAACCCTCCTCGGCGCTCTGGTCTCTCTGGCCGACAAACTCGATGCGGTCGTGGCCGGATTCGCAGTTGGTAACGGACCCACCGGATCGAGCGACCCCTTTGCGATCCGGCGCCAAGCCAACGCCGTTATTAAAGTACTACTTGAATTATCGGCTTCTATCGAATTGGATTCAGAAATAGAATTTGAATTGAGTTCTCTCGGTGAAAGGCTGACTTTTACGTCCGTCGAAGTCGCGGAAGCAATCCGGAAATTCATGCGGGAACGTCTGACCTTCCATCTCGAGGCGGTCGCCGGTTTGCGCTACGACACGGTGCGCGCTGCGATGGGCGCTCGTCAGGCTGTGTTCGAGCCCTCCCAGGTTCTGGCGCGAGCGCGGGCCATTGAGCGGATCCGTTCGAGCGATGATTTCCTCAGTCTTTCGCAATCCGCCAAACGCATTCGCAATATTCTGAATAAGTCCGCCCAGCCGTCCGATTTTGAAGGCCGGGAGTTCGACCCTGCGCGACTTGAGGAGGGGCCGGAGCGCGACCTGTACGCGGCGTACGAACGAGTTCGGGATGACGCGGCGCAGAAGCGCTCGGCAGGCGATATCCACGCTGCACTCGAGTCCGTCGCTTCGCTGCGCGCTACTGTGGACCTCTTTTTCGATAAGGTGCTGGTCATGGCCGAGGACCCTGAGGTGCGCAGAAACAGGCTGCAGTTATTGATTGCGTTGGATAGGCTTTTCACGGAAGACGCGGACTTATCCCTGATTGAGAAGGCCAATGTCGACGCGCCGACATGAGAGAAACGCTTCGACAGCCAGTGAGCGATTCGCTTGTAGCCGGGAGGCGAGTTGTGGCATGGTGTTCAGTGTGAGAAGGATCAGCTATGAAAGTGCGATTGCTAGTCGAATTCGATAACGAGACTAAGCGGTGGTCAGCAGTATTTCCCGAACTGCCTGGTTGCGCTTCTGCGGGCGATACGGAGGAGGAAGCGGTGCGCAACGCCAGGGAAGCGTTGGAACTGTGGTTTGAACCTTCCGAAATCAAACCTGCCGAGGGCGCGAAACTGCTCGAAGTGTCGCTCCCATGAGCCGCAGTTTCCCGTCCTTAAGAGGCGACTTTACGCCGCCGCTTGGCGAGGTAAACTCGCCGCTACGAACTCAAACTGAAACGCGACCGGACACTTCAGTAGTTGCTTGCGCAGGTCTTTCGGAGTAGTATTCACCTGACAAGAAGAGGCCCGATTTACGGCCGGACCATTTCTGATGCTGTAGGGGTGCTAAATCCACGGCATCAAGGAAATGTGCCCGATACAAGAGTTACTTGAGCCTGCCTGCGAAGATATGGCCGTCTCGGATGCACGTTTCGATAAACTCGCAAATAGGGTAGAGGATCTTGCTCAACAGCTAATAAAGGTCAGGGAGCGCCTTTCAAGGATTGAAGGTGCCAACTCAAACCGACCAACGTTGCAGACCATTCTCTATTTTGGAGGTGGAGCGGTTGCTTTATGTCTGCTCACCTGTTTAGCATGGCTTGGCGTAGAAACTTACAACCACAATGGGCAGTTGGCACAGATCCAAACGAAGGTCAGTACAATCGAAAAAAATTCCCAGGGGTTATCTGAGGGAATTGAGGCTTTTGAAAAGAGGACAACCGACCAACTTGAGAGCATCAATGCTGAGCTTCGCGTTTTACGCTCTGTGAAGTCTCCAGCTAAGGTCCTCAATGAGATTAAAGACCTGAAAGCAGGAGCACTCGCCAAGAATCTACCGGCCCTTCGCCGGGTGGCAGAGTTGCCCGTCGGACAGGTAAAACCAAGCATACCCGAGCTACGTGAAGTCACCTATAATCTGAGAAGTGTCGACGAATCTTCGGAAGAGTATTGGCCGACAGTCCTACAGTTTATTCAGTTCGCCAGCTCCGCGATGGCACCAGCGCAGGATGTTCCGCCTCCCGGGTTCATAAACATAAGAATCAGTCAAAGCCATTGTAGTCCCTCCATTGCGGGTCATTGCATCGTGGCCTCACACAGAGCCATATTGCTGGATGGAGGCAGCATGCCTAATTCGATGTTTGACCACTGCCGAGTCATATTTACTCAGAATGCAGTGGACCTGAGAGGCAGCGTTTTTAATGAGTGCGTTTTCGAAATGCCTGTTTCCTCCGCGCCCACCCCGTACCTAAAGAACGTAACAAAGGTACTGTTGGCCAGCAACCTGTCTAACGTTTCGTTCCCAAAATCGTAATTCTGCCAACACACATGTAGGACACCGCCGATGGTTCTTCTCCATTGCAAAATCCCAGCAAATGCGCCAAAATCGTGGGTCGCTCAGCCGCCACGAGAACGCTAAGGGCTCTCGATCAACCTTCAGTGAGCTGAAACCTGAAAGCTGATAGCTGAAAGCTGAGGACTGAAACTGAAAACTGAAAACTCAAAGGAGTACTCATGGAAAAATACCTTTATTTCTTCGGGGACGGGAAGGCGGACGGCAACGGCGCCATGAAAGACGTGCTGGGCGGCAAGGGAGCCGGCCTGGCGGAAATGACGAACGCGGGGCTGCCTGTTCCTCCCGGCTTCACGATTGCCACTTCGGGCTGTCGCCTCTACTTCCAGAACGATAATAAGACGCCCGATTTCATTCTGGCCCAGAAGGATGAGGCGCTGGCAAAGCTGGAGCGCCTGCTGGGACAGAGACTTGGCGACCGGAAGAACCCCCTACTGGTGTCGGTGCGTTCCGGAGCCAAGTTCTCCATGCCCGGCATGATGGACACCGTCCTGAACCTCGGCATGAACGACGATGTTGTTGAGGTGTTCGCTGGGAAAACCAACAACCCGCGTTTTGCCTACGACAGTTACCGGCGGTTCATCCAGATGTTCGGCAACGTGGTGATGGAAATCCCCAAAGACAAGTTCGAGCATGTGTTCGACGGGCAAAAGAAGAAGAAGAAGGTGAAACTCGACACCGAACTTACCGCCGAGGATCTGAAGGAAGTGATTGCGGAATACAAGAAAGTGGTCCGCAAGGTAGCCGGCAAGGACTTCCCGCAGGATCCTCAGATTCAACTGAACATGGCCATCGAGGCCGTATTCCGCTCCTGGTACAATCCCCGCGCCAAGACCTACCGGCGCTTGAACAAGATTTCTGATGACCTGGGGACGGCGGTGAACGTCCAGACCATGGTCTTCGGCAATATGGGCGACACCTCAGGGACGGGCGTCGGCTTCACGCGCAACCCGGCCACAGGCGCCAAGGAGTTCTACGGCGAATTCCTGATGAACGCCCAGGGCGAGGACGTGGTCTCCGGAGTTCGCACCCCCATACCCATCAAGGAACTCGAGCAGATCATGCCGGACGTTTATCACCAACTTCATGAATTCACCACCCGGCTCGAACAGCACTACAAGGACGTTCAGGATTTCGAGTTCACCATCCAGGATGGAAAGCTTTACATGCTCCAGACCCGCAACGGCAAGCGCACCGGCCCGGCGGCGGTGCGGATTGCGGTGGAGATGGTGCACGAAGGCATCCTCACGACTAAAGAAGCTCTGTTGCGCGTCGAACCCGAGCAACTCAACCAGTTGCTACACCCTGTGCTGGACGAATCCAAGCCCTTGAAAGCGCTGGCCACAGGCTTGCCGGCATCACCTGGCGCCGCAGTGGGGCGCGTCGTGTTCACCGCCGACGAGGCGGTGGTGCAAGGAAAGACCCAGCCGGTTATCCTGGTGCGCGGCGAGACCGTCCCGGACGATATCCATGGAATGGAAGTGGCGGTGGGGATTCTGACTTCGCGCGGTGGCATGACCTCCCACGCGGCGGTGGTCACGCGCGGCATGGGCAAGCCGTGCGTGGCGGGCTGCGCGGCCGCGGAAGTGGACGAGAAGACCAAGCAGCTCAAGATCGGCAGCACTCTCCTCAAGGAGGGTGACTGGATTTCGCTGGACGGCTCGACGGGGCGAGTGATCGAAGGCAAGTGCGATCTGGTGCCGCCGGATCCGAAGAGCGGTGTATTCGCCGAGTTCATGAAGTGGGCCGACGAGGCAAGGGAACTCGGTGTGCGCGCCAATGCCGACATCCCGCGCGACGCTCTGGCCGCCGTCAATTTCGGCGCCGAGGGCATTGGGCTTTGCCGCACCGAACACATGTTCTTCGCCAAGGAGCGCCTGCCTCATGTGCAGCGCATGATCATGGCGTGCAAAGAGACGGGGGATCCCAAGGAGGCCGCGGCCTACGCCAAGGAGCGCCGCGCCGCCTTGTCCGAGCTGCTTCCCATGCAACGCAAAGATTTCTTCGGCCTATTCAAGGCCATGGCCGGGATGCCGGTTACCATCCGGACCCTGGATCCTCCCTTGCACGAATTCCTGCCCAAGCGGGAAGAGCTGATGGTGGAAATCGCTACACTTGAGGCGTTGAAAAAGAAAGGTCCTAAACTAAGTAAGGCCAAGAAGTTACTGGAAGTAGTTGAATCTTTACATGAATTTAATCCGATGCTCGGCCTGCGCGGTTGCCGGCTGGGAATTATGTACCCCGAGATCACCGAAATGCAGGCTCGAGCGATCTTCGAGGCGGCTTGCGATTGCAAGAAGAAGGGAATCGAGGCAATGCCCGAGGTCATGATTCCGCTGGTCGGCGATGTGAAGGAACTCGAGCTTCAAAAGGAGATCGTGAACCGCGTGGCCGGGGAGGTCTTCGCCAAGAAGGGAGTCAAGGTTGATTACCTGGTGGGCACCATGATCGAGTTGCCCGCGGCGGCTCTTTCCGCCGGCGAGATTGCCCAGCAGGCTGACTTCTTCAGCTTCGGGACGAACGATCTGACCCAAACGACTTTTGGGCTCTCACGCGACGATTGCGGCAAGATCATCAATGCCTACGTCAAGCAGAAGATTTGGCCTGCGGACCCGTTTGCGGTGCTGGATCCGAAACGCGTGGGCAGGTTGTTGAAGCTCGCCACCGCGGAGGGGCGGGCAACTCGCAGCAACCTCAAAGTCGGCATCTGCGGCGAGCACGGAGGCGATCCGGCCTCGATCGAGGTGTGCGCTGAGGCGGGGTTGAACTATGTTAGCTGCTCGCCTTATCGCGTGCCCATCGCGCGCCTGGCGGCTGCGCAGGCCGCTGTGAAGAGGCAGGAGAAGGCGGGGTACTCAACGGCGTAAGAGCAGTTGTCAGGTTGCGGGTGCCAGGTCTCAAACCGTCGCTGTAGGGGCGGCCCTCGTGGCCGCCCTGCGGCGAAACGGACGGCGTAGTGTTTCGGCCGGGGTATGCGCTACGAACTGGTGATCGGCGATGAAGCAAGAGAGCAGTTAAGAGCCTTGCCCAAGGCATTGCGTCGGAGCATCGGGCATCGGCTTGAGCTGCTTGAGGACGACCTGACGGGAAATGTGAAGAAACTGTCAGCTCAGGAAAAGAAGTATCGCTTGCGGGTGGGAACTTATCGTATCTTGTTCCAATTGGGAGGTTCGACTATTTTTGTGTATGCTGTCAAACAGAGGCGAGATGCATATGGGTAAAATCGAGCCGACGACAAAGTCTCGGAAAGTCACGCTGCGCCGACTGAGCGCAGAAGTCATTCGCCTACGCAAGCGGGTGGAAGACCTTGAAGACCTGCGCGATCTTAACGAAGCGATCGCACGCAACAACGGTAAGCCTGGCACGCCTTGGGAGCTGCTCAGGAAAGAACTTGGGTTGTGACCGAGACAAGCCATGACTCAACTTTAATCCTGCTTGTAGGCTTATTATCAAATTGTTAGTAGATATATATGATGTATTACTTGAATTAATGAAATCGTAATGGCCTCATCGCAGGTCTCCCGTAACAGATCAAGGTGTCGACGCGTCGACATTGCGGTATATGCAGGCCTCGCAATTTTGCCCGCCACTCATTGTGTTTCAGTTTCACTACAGCACCGTGCCGCTTTCAGGAGATAATCCCATGTCCAAGAAAAATCAGCCGGCGAAGTCAGTTGACCGCCGGCGGTTCATCGGTGCCTCAGGCGCCGCAGCTTTATGGAGTCTCGCGCGAAGCGTGGGAAACGGTAAGGACGCCGGCCTCTGCGTTGGGGATGGCGGGGCCAGCCCAGTGGGCCCGCACAGCTTCGGTTATCAGGGGGAGCAATTCCTCCTGGATGGGAAGCCGTTCTTAATCATCTCCGGTTCGATGCACTATCCTCGTGTGCCGCGCCCATACTGGCGGGACCGTATGCGCAAGATGCGCGCCCTGGGCTTGAACACGCTGTGCACTTACGTCTTCTGGGACCTGCATGAGCCGCAGCCGGGCAAGTTCGATTTTACGGGCAATCTCGATGTCGCCGCCTACATTCGTACGGCGCAAGAAGAGGGGTTATGGGTGTTGCTGCGGCCCGGACCTTATATCTGTTCGGAATGGGATTTTGGCGGCCTTCCGCCCTGGCTTCTGTCAACTCCGGGTCTCAAAGTTCGCACCACGGATACGAGTTTCGTCGAGGCTGCGGCAAAGTACTTGCGCAAAGTGGGCGAGCAACTAGCGCCCCTACAAATCTCGCGCGGCGGGCCCATCATCATGGCGCAAGTGGAGAACGAGTACGGATCTTTCGGGCACGATCACGATTACATGAACGCCATTCGGAAAGCCATTCACGATGCCGGATTCGAGGTCACTCTCTACACGTCAGACGGGTCGGCACGACCAGAGTTGCAGGGGGGAGCTTTTCCGGACCTACCGGTCGCGATCAATTTCGGGCAGGGTGATCCCGCGCCGGAGTTCGCGAGATTTGCCAAGTTCAGGCAAGGCGCAACCCGCATGTGCGGTGAGTACTGGGACGGTTGGTTTGACCACTGGGGAGAAGAGCATCATGCGACCTCCCCCGAGGAAGCCGCGCAGGGAGTTGAGTGGATGCTGTCGCGCGGGATTTCCGTCAACCTTTACATGGTTCACGGCGGCACAAGCTGGGGTTTCATGAGCGGGGCGAATTATGACGGAAGCTATCAGCCGGACATTTCCAGCTATGATTACGACGCGCCGATCGACGAGGCGGGCCGGCCCACCCGCAAGTTCTCCCTGATTCGTGGCGTCATTGCGAAATACTCGCCTCCAGGGGCGCGCCTGCCCGGCTTGCCTGATCCGCTGCCCATGATTGCGATTCCGCGCGTTGAGTTGAGAGAGGCAGCGGCGTTGGACGGCCTGCTGGGAAAGCCGGTTCACTCTGACCAGCCGCTTTCCATGGAGGCAATGGGGCAGAATTATGGGTTCATTCTCTACCGCACCCGGGTGGTTAAAAAATCTAAAGGAATACTTGAAGTAAAGGAGATAAGAGACTATGCGATTGTGTCCCAGGGCGCCCGATGCCTAGGAGTTCTGGATCGCCGCCTGAAGATGCATGCGCTTGAAGTGGAACTGGAAGGCGGGGTTCCGCTGGATATTCTGGTGGAGAATATGGGCCGCGTCAATTTCGGCCCGCACTTGGTAGAGGA
>Ga0187864_10000600_pt1 | contig 39064 bp, 31 predicted proteins | sample June2016WEW_11_4_FD_132985 | JGI IMG/M metagenome (GOLD analysis project Ga0187864, IMG submission 132985) | Peatland microbial communities from SPRUCE experiment site at the Marcell Experimental Forest, Minnesota, USA - June2016WEW_11_40 | ecosystem: Environmental > Terrestrial > Soil >...
GGCGTATTCGCAACCAGCCAGCGATCGCTCGTGCGTTCGGCCGAGAGCGCCTGATCGGCAGGATTCGAAGCCGAATCGGACGCCACGATCTTCAGATAGTAGGCGCCGTCCGGAGTCGAGGTAGTGTCCCAGGAGTAATGCTTCTGCGTCAGCTTGTCCTTCAGCAGGCGCCAGTTCTGCTCGCTTTCGCCGCGATAGTAAATGGCAAAGACGAGATCGTCATCGTTGTCGTCGTGCGCGCTCCAAAGCACGCTCTGGTAACCTTTCTGCTCGAATCCTTGCGGAGGAACCTCGATTTGCGAACTTCGGCCTGAAGCCTCCGCATTCACGGCCGCAAAGGAGGGATTGCCACCCGGGCTGCGCGGGTACCGCATTTGGACGGGCGCGGCCGTGCCCGGACCGGCCGCCTGCCCCGGAAACCCCGCGACGCGAATCCCCGGTTCCTGGATTGCGATGTCGTCAATCACAGGCGCCACGTTCTTCGGCTGGTACGCGAGACTGACCCAGGAAATGCTCGGCGGCGGGCCCTTGTCCGTGTCGACGAAAACCGCCTTCCATTGCACAAATCGCGCGGACGGGCAATCCGTTCGCTCTCCCGCCGCGTCCTTGTACGGGCCCGCCCAGGGACTCCAATTCTCCTCCGCGCTGGACGTGTTGCCGGAGCGGACGTAAAACGCAACCTTGCCTTCCGTCGCACCGTTTTCTCCCCACCAGGTCAGGCGGCCCCAGCGCGAAAAAATCTTGGCATCAAAAGTCTCGGACTCGAAGCTGCCGTTCGATTGGTAGCCGGGGCCAAGAGTGAAGATCTTTCCCGGGTTGGCCGTCGCAACGAAGATTCTGCCGTCGGACGCCGCGACAAAGTCCGTGACTTGCGCGGACGCTGCCTTGGCGACGCTCGCATACACGTCGTCGCCCTCCAGCTCGATCACGGCGCCATTGTCACCAGTCCCCAACAAGACTCTGCCCGCGGACGAAAGTCCCAAGGCAAACACCAAGCCTTCGCGCGACGTCCAGAGCGTTTCGGGGGAACCGTCCGGCGCGATCTTCACGACCTCCGCGCCGCGCGATGAAGACACGACAGGAAACGAGTAAGAAATGACCGGCGGCTGCTGAGCCGGCGGCTGTGCCTGCGAGACTACGACTCCCGGGTTGGCGGTGGCCGGCGCGGCGGATGGCGTCTGAGGCGCGGGGCTCGGGAGAAGGATGCGGGGAACTCCCGGCGTACGCGTTTTTTCCCCGATGGAAGCCGCATAGAGATTCCCGGTGGAATCGGTGATCAACGAAGTGACCTCAGCGTTGTTCGTCTCGTAGATGACGAATGCCGCCCCAGCCTCGGGGTTGGACTGCGGAGTTTTCCGCACGACGTCGACGCGCAGGATGAGCCCGTCGGGTTCCGTGCCGATCAGCAGGTTTTCTTTGGAATCGAACGCGAGCGAGCGGGCGTGGCGCTCCTGGCTCTGATAGAAGAGTTGGCCTTTGCCATCGGGCGTGACGACAAAGACCTGTCCTTTGTCACCTGTCGCGACAAATAGAGCGCCCCGCGAATCCACCGCCAGGGCCCAGATGTATTTCGTCTTCGGGTCGAAAAAGACGCTCTTCTTGCCGTCGGGCGTGACTTGATAGACCTTCCCGTCCGGCGACGTTCCCACGTAGAGGTTGTCCTTGGCGTCGAAGGCGATCGCCTGCGCCACGAGCTCCGGAGATTCGAATACGGTTGTGGCCTTGCCCGCATCGTCGAACCGAAGAACTTTTGCATCCGATCCGCCGGCCGCGTAGAGCCGCCCGTGCGAATCGAGACGGAGCGCCCAGAGATAGGCGAGATTAGGGTCGGCGAATGAATCGAACTTCGGAGCAGGCGCCAGCTTGCCGTCGCTGCGGATCGCCACGCCGCTGGCAGTGCCTTTCTCGAACTCCGAGAAGTCCGTCTGCCGCCAATAGCGCGTATGCTCCGCGCGCACAGCTATCGGCACAAGAGCGGCGATCGACAGCAGGCCTGCAAGAATGGTTCTCCGCTTCATCCGGTCGAAGTCTCCTTTGGCCCGCGCTTCATTTCACCGTGATCGCCAGCATGTGCTGGCCCGCGATTACTTCGTGCATCTCGACCGACCATTCCCCCACCGTGGATTGCCATAGCAATCTCGCGCCACCCACATTCTGGCGCTGGTCGAGCACGTTGATGGTCGAGGCCGGGACGTTGGGCATTTCCTTGTCTTCGACGAGCATGGTCGGCGTGGGCTGGAGGAGCGTGGCGTAGAGACGGCTGTTGTGGCGCTCGCGATTGATCAGTTGAATCAACTCCTCGAGGCCGGCGAGCTGCCCTTGCGCGCTGAGGGCGAGGGTTTGCACGTTCCGGTTCAGGAAATCGGCGTCGCTGATCGCGAGCTCGAGGGTTCCGCGCGCAGCCTGCGCGGGAATTGTCACAGGTATTTCCTGGATGAAAGGCTCACCCCTGTAAGGCCGGAGAAGAACCTTTACGGCGACGGTTTCGCCGGGATGCACTTCGCTCTTTTCGACCCAGGCATTGTCAATCGCGGCCCATTGCCGCTGCGCCAGCGCCTTCACATGCAGATCGACCCGGCTGATCTGCGGCCGCTCGTAGGGATTTGAGTAGATGCGCGCGAAAGCGGCCTGCACGTCGGTCGCGACGAAGAACCCGGCCGGGACCGGCTGGTCGGTCGGCGCGAACAAATCGAGGAGATGTACCGGCGTGTGGCCCTTCATCTCGATCGTGCCGTCCAGTTCAAGCGTCGAACCCTCGCCGTACACCGGGCTGCCGATAATGCCGTTATAGACAGCGGTCGCGACGAGTGTCGGTGCGAGTTGCGGGCTTTCGATCACTTCGAAGTGATATTTCTTCTCCGCGCCCGGAGTCTCGAGGGTGACGTCCACGGGAATCATCGGCGGCGCGGCACCCAGGGTGCCCATCACGGCAGTCTGGCGGTCCTGCGTGAGCGTGCCGATCGTGCCGCCAGTGCTGATGATCTTCGTTGAAGTTGCCGCAGAAGCGAGAGTCATCACAACATGCGCGCGCGAGAGCGGTATTCCAACGGCGCCGAATCCAAAAAGCGCATGCCCGCAGGCGAGAATGCGGCCCGCATCCACGGTCGTCACCGTGCAACCTGAACTGAGCGAGAGATCGCCGCGGATCAGATCGATGCCTACCATGTCACCCGGCTTGAGTTGAGCGTCTTCGGGCGATGGCGCCGCCGTGCCGCCCGCCATCACGGCCATGCCCCAGGCCGAGAACACGCTGCCGAACCGGGCGAGCGTCTCGGGATAGAGACCCGCAGCCACGAGCGGCGTCTCGATGGGAACCAGGAATCCACCAGAGCCAGCGGCCACGCGCTGAGCAAGATCCTCCGGCAGGGGAACGCGCAAGGTATCTTTGATCGGGCCATTCGGCGGCAGCGCCGGTCCCGTCGGCACGGGAGCCACCGACGATTGTTCCACTTCGAGCATGTCCTTGATGGGCGTCACGCCGCCGATGGCTTCTTTCGTGAACGTGCCCAATTTCAGCGCGAGCGCGCCCAAGAGCTTGCCGTCAAGATAGACCGGGCTTCCGCTCATTCCCGCGACGACACCTGTCTGCTGCACCTTATCGCCCAGGAGCCGCACGAGAATGACGTCCTGCTTCGGCCCGACGGCGTTGTGCAGGACGCCGATGACCTCGAGATCGACCTTCTCGACCTGGTCGCCATCGAAGATGGTGTAGACGACGCCCTTCATCCCGGGTTTGACGTCGCTCAAGGGAAAAATCGCGGAATCGTCCGCCGCACGAGCCGGCAAGGAACCGACGAGCAGGCCAATCGCAAGCAGGAGTGCATACAGTGACCGCAGAGTGGGAGACATGAAACAGCCATGATACCCGCGCGGATTGTTGGAAGCAAATAGCCTAGAAACGCTCGATAGCGCGCTCATCACTGCCGGGAGGAGTTGCCAAGAGGTACCTGAAAAAACATCAAAACCTTCTGCGAAGGCGCAATGGAGACATCCGGGACGTAGAGACTCGCACTTGAGGCGAGCGACATGTCGCGATCGAGATCGAAAAACAGGAAGCCGTGAATCACTCCCATGGGAGGCACGACGTCCGCGTCGAGAGCGAATGGCTTCAAAACCTCGAGCATTTTGTCTGTCTTGCTATCCGTCGGCGACTCTATGCCGATAGGGAAGCGCCGCGCGCTCGGAGCCGACGGGCCCTTGGGATGCGCGACGGCGCTGGCCACTTCCTGGACCGGAACGGAGTCGATGTCCTGGCGTCGGCCGCCCGCGGGTTGCACGGTGAGCTGAATCGTGCTGAGGTCGATGCGCATGGGCTGGGTCGTCTCGTTCCGCAGGAAAACCTCGACCGGCAGAATGCCGAGCGGTACCGGGTTGGCCTTGCCGAATTTCTCCTTCGCGCGCGCCACATCCGAATAGGCATCCGCGGAGACGCTCAGGCCTTCGTGCGTGTCGTGCGGCAAAGATTCGTCCGCACGCGCCGCGGAAGAAGCGGCATGGCTCGAAGACAAGTTGCCCTGCGCGAAAGCGCATACGCAAGCCAGCAATAGAGCCGCGGCTATCGAAATCGTTCGCGTCATGGTCGGTTGTGCCTGGTTGTCCGATGCCGGACCCAGCCCGGAAGTTGTGCCTGCCCCGCCCCGGCGAGACATTTCGAGCGCGGGCAGCGCCCTGGTCGAAGCGGCAATAGCGAATCTGAGCTTGACACAAAAGAGGCGGCTAGTGTATCGCTTTGCGCAACTAGGGGGAATCGGAAGCCGCGCAGACTTCTGGCTCAACGCAATCTCGACGACCACCCTGGTTGATGAGGGAGGATCCGATGGCAAGCCGTAGAGAATTTCTTCAGGTTGGGTTCGCCGCCCTGGCCTTCCCGATTTCGGCGCGGGCCGCCTTCTCGCCTGCAGTTTCGGCCCAGACCGGCGAGGCTGCGCCGACACCGCTTTACAAAGTCGTCTTCGATGAACGATTCCCGGCTAGCGTCCAATTCGCGGAACAAGCGAGGAAGTTGGGGGCGTCCGTCGACGGAATCAAGGGCGACATCACCAGTCTGTGGTTCCACGATTTGCATTACCGCTGGAAGAAGGGCCCGGTGGCGATCGCGGGTTTGACAGCGCACGGTCCGATATTCTGCCTGGAGAGATTGGCGTGGGATCATCGGATGCGGGTCGTGTTCCGCGCCGATCACAAGCGTCTGCCGGACGGTTCGATTGAGCACACACTCTCAGGTCCTGAGAGCGTGCTGCGCCGGGCCGCGGATCTGGGCGCCGACGGGCCAAACTGGGGCAGCCGAATAGCAAACCTGGTAACCCAAGTACCTCAGGGTCGATCCGCAAGCGGGAAAGCGGCCTTCGTCGCTCCCCTGGCAAAACCTACAGGCGATGATCCGGAGCCCTTAGTCTCCTGGGTCATTGCACCCATTCGTTCTGAATAGAAACATTCGCGTTTCGAATAAACGAGGAGTGTGTGCGGTGCGACTTCCACCTGGCGTAAGCAGCAAGGATTTTTCCGACGCGCTGAAGCAGTTTGAAGAGGCTGTCGGCAAAGAATGGGTGTTTACGAGCGATGAGGACGTAGCTCTCTATCGCGATGCCTATTCGCCGTTCATGGGTGAACCGGAGGAACGCGTTGCGTCGGCCGCAGTCGCGCCGGACAACGTAGACCAGGTGCAAAAGGTCGTAAGGATTGCGAACACCTACAAGATTCCAATCTACCCAGTCTCAACAGGCAAGAATCTCGGCTATGGCGGCTCCGCGCCGGCCTATTCAGGCAGCGTCGTCCTCGACCTGAAGCGCATGAACCGGATCTTGGAGGTCAATGAAAAGAGTGCTTACGCACTCGTGGAACCCGGCGTGAGTTACTTCGACCTCTACCGATACATTCAGGAGAAGGGCCTGAAGCTCTGGATTGACGTGCCCGATCCCGGCTGGGGGAGTCCCATCGGCAACTCGCTCGATCGCGGCGGCGGCTATTTGATGGCGCAGTACCGCAACCACTTTGACTCCCACTGCGGGATGGAGGTGGTGCTCGCGAACGGAGAAATCATCCGCACCGGCATGGGGGCCATGCCGGGCGCGAAAACGTGGCAGCAGTACAAGAGCGGTTTCGGGCCGTGGGTGGACGGCATCTTCTCGCAATCCAATTTTGGCGTGGTGACGAAGATGGGATTCTGGCTGATGCCGGAGCCGGACGCCTACCTCTCAGGCACCGTTTACGTGCCGAGGCACGACGATCTGATTCCCCTCGTCGAAATCATGACCAACCTGGAGAACACGCGGGTAACGAACGGCATGCCGGACCTTGGCAGCCCGCTGCTCTCGATACCGATGATTGCGGAAATCGACAAATGGAATCGGGGCGAGGGGCCACCTCCGCCGGATGCAGAGCTTTCGGCTTTGCTGGCGAAGTCCGAAGGCGGCGGGTCTCCGGAACTCGAGGAATACGCGCTGAAAAAGGGGATCAGCTACTGGAGTTGCAAGCTGAGCTTCTATGGGGCGGAAAAAGCGAACGCAGCAAACTGGGAGTACGCAAAAGAGAAGTTTTCGGTGATCCCTGGAGTCAAGTTCGAAGAGAACGAATCGTACAAGCTGCCCTTGACTCCCGAGCAGCGTGAAAAAGTCCACAAGCCGCAGTTCGGCATACCGAGCCTTGCGATGTTCTCGATCGGCGCGCGTTCGCCGGTGAACCCGGAACCGACGAGCGGGCATATGTGGTTTTCGCCCATCATTCCGAGGACGGGCGAAGCAATCTTCGAGGCGAATCGGGTATTTGCCGCAGCCGCCAAGGAATTTGGCTTGCCGGTCCTGTCCTTCAGTCTGCCCTCATGCTACTGGGAGAGGGCTTTCATATTCATCTTCGCTTTCCCGGTTACACGCGACGTTGAAACGAACAAGAAAAACCGGGCGGCCTTCAAGCAAGTGGTTCAGAGGGCGGCCGAGCACGGTTGGGGAGAATACCGTACGGCCCCTGCCTTTCAGGACACGATCATGGGCACGTACTCGTACAACAATCACGCGCTGCTGCGCTTTCACGAAACGCTGAAGGACGCCGTCGATCCGAACGGCATTCTCTCCGCCGGCAGGTACGGCATCTGGCCCAAGTACATAAGGGAAAAGAAGGCATGATGAGAGTTCCACCGGGCGTAAGTCCCAGTGACTTTGCCGACGCGCTGAAACAGTTCGAAGAAGCGGTCGGCAAAGAATGGGTCTTCACGAGCGATGAAGATGTGGCGCTTTATCGCGATGCCTACTCGCCGTTCTGGGGCGAGCCGGACGAACTCGTTGCATCGGCCGCAGTCGCGCCAGACAGCGTGGAACAGGTGCAAGCCGTCGTCAAGATCGCGAACACGTACAAGATCCCCATCTACCCGGTCTCGACAGGCAAGAATCTCGGGTATGGCGGCTCCGCGCCGGCCTATTCGGGCAGCGTCGTCCTCGACCTGAAGCGGATGAACCGGATTTTGGAGGTCAACGAAAAGAACGCCTATGCGCTCGTCGAGCCCGGCGTCAGTTACTTTGACCTCTACCGGTACATTCAGGAGAAGGGCCTCAAACTTTGGATCGATGTTCCCGATCCCGGCTGGGGCAGCCCCATCGGCAACTCTCTCGACCGCGGCGGCGGCTATTTGATGCCGCAGTATCGCAACCACTTCGACGCTCACTGCGGGATGGAAGTCGTGCTGGCCAACGGGGAACTGCTGCGCACCGGGATGGGTGCCATGCCAGGCGCCAAAACCTGGCAGCAATACAAATCGGGCTTCGGTCCGTGGATCGACGGCATTTTCTCCCAGTCGAATTTCGGCGTGGTGACGAAGATGGGATTCTGGCTGATGCCGGAGCCGGACGCCTATCTTTCCGGCACGGTGATGGTGCCGCGGCACGACGATTTGATCCCGCTTGTCGAGATCATAACCAACCTGGAAAACACTCGCGTCACGAACGGCATGCCATTTTTCGGCAGCCCTCTGCTGACCAGGGGAGGTCCGCTGGGAGGAGGAGGCCCGCAGCCCGATCCGGAGTTGACGGCGTTGCTTGCTAAGCCCGATGCGGTTTCTTCTCCAGAATTGCAGCAATATGCCGAAAAGAAGGGGACCAGCTACTGGAGCTGCACGCTGTCTTTCTACGGAGCGGAAAAAGCCAACGCGGCAAATTGGGAATTCGCGAAAGAAAAATTCTCCGCGATTCCGGGAGCGAAATTCGCGGACGGAGAAGCGCTCAAGCTTCCGCTCACTGCCGAGCAGCGAGAAAAGGTGAATGTGCCGCAATTCGGCATACCCAGCCTACGAATGTTTTCCATCGGCGCGCGGTCGGATACCAATCCGACGCCGACGAATGGGCACGTCTGGTTCTCGCCGATCATTCCCCGGACGGGCGAAGCAATCTTCGAGGCGAATCGGGTATTCGCGCAGGCCGCCAGGGAACTTGGCTTGCCCGTGCCCGTGTTCAGCCTCCCCACGGGCTATTGGGAGAGGGCGTTCATCTTCCTCTTTGGTTTCCCTATCACGCACGACATCGATACGAACAAAAAGAACCGAGCGTCATTCCAGCGGCTGGTAAAGATCGCGGCGGAGCACGGCTGGGGGGAGTACCGCACGGCCCCCGCTCATCAGGGCGCGGTGATGGACACCTATTCTTTCAACAACCACGCGCTGCTGCGTTTTCACGAAACGCTGAAAGACGCGGTCGATCCCAACGGGATCCTTTCCGCAGGCCGGTACGGCATTTGGCCGAAGCACTTGAGGGAGGCGAAATCATGAGAACGGCAGGAACTTTCCTGGCTGTGGCACTTTTGGCGATCTTCGCGGCGAAGACTGCCGGCGCTCAGGAGCAGAGAATCGCCTCGTCGTGGACCCCGGCGACTGTCTCTGGCCAAGGCCAGCCCCGAGGCTACGTGGAATACCAAAAGTTTTGCTCGATGTGTCATGGCGAAGGCGTTGGAAGGCCGGGCACGCTGGCGCTGCAAGCCAAGTACAAGGGGGCGGTGCCTGCTCTGCTGGACAAGCGCACAGACTTAACCCCTGCGTTCGTCAAGACGACGGTTCGGAACGGCATTTCCGTGATGCCGTTTTTCCGCAAGACTGAAATCAGCGACGCGGACCTGGACGCGATCGCTGCGTACCTCGCGCGCAACAACAAGCCGTAGCAAGACAGGAGCTTGCGATGAGAGTTCCTCCCGGCGTAAGTCCCCGTGATTTTGCCGACGCAATCAAGCAATGGGGCGAGGCCGTCGGCAAAGAATGGGTTTTCACGTCCGATGAGGACGTGGATCTCTATCGCGACTCCTATTCGCCTTTTTGGCACGAAGCCGAGGAGCCGATTCCTTCCGCTGCCGTCGCGCCGGACGGCGTCGAGCAGGTGCAGGCGGTCGTCAAGATCGCTAACACCTACAAGGTTCCTCTCTGGACGATTTCGACGGGCAAGAATCTCGGATACGGCGGGTCTGCGCCTCTCTTGGGCGGCAGCGTTGTGCTCGATCTGAAGCGCATGGACCGCATTCTCGAGGTCAATGAGAAGAACCACTACGCTCTAGTCGAACCCGGCGTCAGCTACTTTGACCTCTATCGATATATTCAGGAGAAAGGGCTCAAAGTGTGGATCGACCCGGCCGATCCTGGTTGGGGCAGCTTGATCGGCAATGCCGTCGATCGTGGCGGCGGTCGTACGCCCATGCGCGACCACTTCGACGCGCATTGCGGAATGGAAATCGTTCTTCCCAATGGCGAGGTGATGCGCACGGGCATGGGCGCGCTACCGGGTTCCAAAACCTGGCAGCAATATAGGTATGGGTTCGGCCCGTACGTCGACGGAATGTTCTCGCAGTCTAGTTTGGGCGTGGTTACGAAGATGGGATTTTGGCTGTTTCCCGAGCCGGAGGCCTATTTTACCGGCACCGTTACAGTGCCAAAACATGATGATCTTATTCCCCTCGTCGCTACTCTGGCGTACCTGATGAACTCCAGCATTGTCCTCGGCACCACAAGCGTTGCGAGTCCTCTGAATTTTGTTCGCGATCCGGCGCTTGCGGCGCTGCGGGCAAAGCCCGGTGGTGCTTCGACGCAGGAATTGGGGCAATACGCCCTGGAGAAAAACCTCGGCTACTGGAGCATCGAGCTACCGTTCTATGGACCGGCGAAAGTTGTCGCCGCGCAGTGGGAGTATGCGAAGGACAGGTTTTCCGCCATCGCTGGGGCTAAATTCCAAGAAGGAGCAACGCGCCGGTTTCCGCTGGACCCCAAAGAACCGGTACCGTTTCCCGGTTCAGTGGCCATGGGTATACCTAACCTCTCCGTATTTGGGGTTGGCGGGGCGCGCAGCGAAGGCCACGTATGGTTTTCGCCAATCATCCCGATGACCGGCGAGGCCGTGCTCGAAGCGCAGCAGGTGTTTACCGACGCGTATAAGGAAATGGGTATGGCCATGGGACCTCTGTTTTTCCTCGGCCCTTCGTCCAACTATCCACGCTGCTTTCTCGTCCTTTTCGGGTTTCCCATCGAACACGATATTGAAAAGAACCGTAAGAATCGGGAGAACTTCAAGCGGTTGATTCAGGTGGCGGCCGAACATGGCTGGGGGGAATACCGGACGCACACGGCTTTCATGGAAACGGTGATGAACGCCTACTCCTACAACAACCACGCGCTGCGGCGTTTCCATGAAACGATCAAGGACGCGGTGGACCCAAACGGCATCCTGTCGCCAGGGAAGTGCGGCATTTGGCCAAAACACCTGAGAAAGGCACAGGCATGAAAAACGCAAGAGCCGTTCTTTTGATCCTGGTGAGCTTGGCTTTTGCGGCATCGGCGTTCGCCGCGCCGGACGACGCCCAGATCGAGAAGGGCCACAAAGTCTATGACAAATGGTGCTTTCCGTGCCACGGTACGGGCAGCGGGAAACCGGGCACGGACTCGCTGCGGGCTCGCGGCCAAAATCCAGCCGTGCTCGAAGAGCGGACGGATCTGACCGCTCCGATGATCAAGACCTTCGTTCGCCATGGGGTTTTGTATATGCCGATGTTTCGCAAGACGGAGATCAGCGACGCCGACTTGGACGCAATCGCGGCCTATCTGACGCGCAACAACAAGCCATAGCAACGCCGCAGCGATTTCTTACATGCCGCCGCGCACATCTTGATGCGCCAGTGGTCGGTCAAATTTTGACGGTCACGCTATACTACCAGCTCTGCGCGCCGAAAAATGATTCAGGCCGCGATCGAGATTTACCGCGGAGCGCGTTCCTTCTTCTCATGTACTTTTTCTATCGCGTCCTTACGGCCGTGGGCATGTTCCTGCTCGTACCCTACTACGCGCTGCGCGGATGGCGCCGCCGCGAGCCGTCGCGCGCTTTGCGGGAGCGCCTCGGCAGCTTGCCGCCAGAAATCCTTTTTCGCGCAGGGGCAAAACGCCCGGCCGAAAGCGCTTTGCTGCGTCCTATCTGGATTCACGCCGTCTCGGTCGGCGAAGTGCTTGCCGCGAAACCGCTCGTCGAAGGTTTGAAACAGCGTTTTCCGGACCGCGCCGTGTTCGTGTCGACCACGACGGAGACGGGCCAGCGCCTCGCGCGCGAGCGTTTGCAAGACGCGGACGGGATTTTCTACTTTCCGCTGGACTGGATCGTCCCCGTTCGCCGGGCGCTGCGGGCGATGCGACCCGCGCTCGTGATCGTCATGGAGACGGAAATCTGGCCGAATTTCCTGCGGGAAGCGCGCCAACAAAACGTGCCTGTGATCTTTGCCAATGCGCGCATCTCCGAGAAATCCTTCGCGCGCTACAACCGATGGAAGTTTCTCGTCGACGGATTTTTCGCGCGCGTCCTGCGGGACGCGGAGTTCTTTCTGGCGCAGACGCCCGAGGATGCCGCGCGCCTCGATGAGATGGGAGCGCCCGAAGGCCGCGTGGAAGTGACCGGCAACCTGAAATACGACGGCGAGCAGCCGGACGTCAGCCGGTTCGGAGTCTGGCTCGAAGACCAAATCCGCAGGCAGGAGCGGTGGCCGGTGCTGGTCGCGGGCAGCGTGGTCGCGCAGGAAGAGGAAGTCGTGCTCGCCGCCTACGACGTCGTGCAGCGCAAGTGGCGCCACGCCTTGCTCGTCCTCGCCCCGCGCAAGCCGGACCGGTTCGACGCTGCGGCAAGCATCGCAGAATCCAGCGGCTGGAACGTCGTTCGCCGCAGCCGCGTGGACTTCGGCGCGCCACTCGACGAAAATGCGGACGTGCTCGTGCTCGATTCGATCGGGGAACTGGCGGGGCTGTACCTGCTGGCGGACGCGGTCTTCGTCGGCGGTTCGCTGGTTCCGGCGGGCGGCCACAACATCCTTGAGCCGGCATGGTTCGCAAAGCCGCCGGTGTTTGGCATGTCGATGGAGAATTTCCGCGATATGGCGACGCAGTTCCTCGCGGCGCAGGCTGGAATACAAGTGTCCAGCGCCACGCAGCTCGGGAAGGTGTGGGTGCAGCTCATCGAAAACAGCGCGCTCCGGGACCGCATGGGCCAGGCCGCGCTCAAGCTCTCGGAGCGCAACCGGGGCGCGACAGCGCGCTCGCTCGACCGCATCGGCGCCGTGCTCGGCGAAGAAGGGCGCCCGGCGTGACGCTCAACGAAGCGTTCCGCTGGCTATTATGGCCGTTGATCCTGCCTTACGGCGCTTGCGTGCTTCTCCGCGCGTTCGCATATCGGCGCGGAATGCTGCGCCAAAAGCGGCTCGACGGCATCGTCATCAGCGTCGGCAATCTCACGACCGGCGGCACGGGCAAGACGCCCATGGTCCTGTGGATCGCGCAGCGCCTGCTCGGGGAAGGAAAAAGCGTAGGAATCCTTACGCGGGGATATCGCGGCAAACTGCTGCCGGGCGGCTCGACAAGCGACGAAGTGCAAGTGATGAAGCAACGACTGGGCGACCGCGCCGCTTTTGGCGTGGGCGCGGACCGCTTTGCGCGCGGCCGCGAGCTTGCGCAACGCGGCGTTGAATGGTTCGTTCTGGACGACGGCTTCCAACACCTGCGGCTCGCCCGCAACGTCGATATTGTCCTGATCGACGCGACAAATCCCTTCGGCGGCGGCCACCTGCTTCCCTCAGGGCGGCTGCGCGAACCCCGATCCGCCCTCTCGCGCGCGGATATCGTCGTCGTCACCCGCAGCGAACACGCCCCGGCCATCGAAGCCGCCATCCGGAGCGATTCCGGCGCGCCAATCTTCTACGCGCGCCCTCAGCTCGACTCGATCCGCATCTTGCGCGGCGAGTATCCCGGAGAGCCGGACGCGGATGCCCGCGCGCGCCGATTCTTCGCTTTCTGCGCCATCGGCAATGCGTCCGCGTTTCTGACGGACGTCCAGGACTGGGGCTTCCAGGTCGCCGGGCACCGGTTTTTCCCGGATCACTACCGTTACATGCAGCACGACTTGGATGCGATCGGGGAAGCGGCTCACGCTGCGGGCGCCGATGCCCTGATCTGCACGGAGAAGGACGTGTTCAATCTCTCCGGCGTGAAGTGGCGCCCGCTCGACATCAGGTACTGCCGCATCACGATGCGCGTCGGCCGTGAAGACGAGTTCTGGCGCGCGGTCATGACGATCGCGCAGTCGCGCGCCCGATCCGGAAAATGATTCGGGCCAGTTGCGGCGGCTCTGGCGCGATTGCCGCTCTGAGCGCCGCTGTGATACCGTTTCGCGCGGCAAGCGCGCATCGCGCATAGGGAGAATGCTTGAGCCCCGCCCGCAAGAGAGGAAAGCGCAAGGCAAGGCCCGCTGCTGGACGCGCGGCGGACACCAGCGTTGACCTCACACGGCTGCTCGACGTCGTGGGCGCATTCCCGCGCCAGACGATCTGCGTGGTCGGCGATTTCGTTCTCGACGAGTTCGTTTCGAGCGAAATCTCGCGCGTCTCGCGCGAGGCGCCGGTGCTGATCCTGCGCCGCCGTGCGAGCGAGATCTATCCGGGCGGCGCCGCGAACGCCGTGAACAACCTCGCGGACCTGGGCGCGCGGGTCCTGCCGGTCGGCGTGGTGGGCGATGATGAAGGCGGCCGCGCGCTCCTCGACTGTTTCCGCCGCAAACGTGTGGACACTTCGCGCATCCTGCGCGCCCGAGACTGGGTCACGACCACGAAGACGCGCTTTCTCGCCGGATGGACGCACACCACCGAACAACAGGTGCTGCGGGTGGACCGCGAGCCGTCGGGACCGCTGCCTCAGAGTGTCCAGGACGCAGTCGCTCGCAGGGCGCGGCCGATCGCGCGCCGGGCCGCTGCCGTGCTCGTCTCCGACTACGGTCTGGGCGCCGCAACTCCTTCGCTCGTTCGAGAGCTTCGCTCGAAATGCATTACTCTCGATTCGCGCTTCCGCCTGCTCGAGTACCGCGACGCGGGCGTCACCGCCGCCACGCCGAATGAGCCTGAGCTCGAAGCCGCCTACCAGGCACGCATTGGCACGGACGTGGGGAAACTCGAGGAGCTGGGCCAGCGCGCGTTGAATGATCTGGGCCTGGCATCTCTCGTCGTGACGCGCGGCAAGGATGGCATGGCCGTCTTCGAGCGCGAAATGCCAGACGCGCGAGAGACCTCGCCGCCGGTGCGGCACATTCCGATTTTTGGCTCGGATGCACCCGTTGACGTCACCGGCGCGGGCGATACGGTGATCGCCGTCTTCACGCTTGCGCTCGCGGCCGGCGCGTCGTGCCTCGAAGCGGCGCACCTGGCGAATTACGCGGGCGGAATCGTTGTGATGAAGCGCCGCACGGCCACCGTGACGCGCGCGGAACTCGAGGCCGCGCTCCGCCGCGAGGCGACGGCGCAGCGGTAGGCTCGCGGGACTCGCCGCAACCGCCACGAATCGAATGGACACGCGCGAAAAAATCCTTTCTCGCGACGGCCTTCACGAAGTGCTCGAGGAGCATCGCCGCGCGGGCCGCAAGATCGTGTTTGCAAACGGCGTCTTCGATCTTCTCCACGTGGGCCATATTCGCTACTTGCAGGCGGCGCGCGCCGAAGGCGACGTCCTCGTCGTGGGCATCAACTCCGACGCCGGCGCGAGGAAACTCAAGGGCGAGGGCCGCCCGATCCTCACGGAGCGGGCGCGTGCAGCGCTGGTCGCAGCACTCGCAGCCGTCAATTACGTGATCCTTTTCGACGAGCTCGACGTCAAGCCGCTGCTTCGCGAGTTCCAGCCCGACGTCCACGCGAAGGGCACCGATTACACGCCGGACTCCGTCCCCGAACGTGAACTTGCGGCGCTTCTCGGCATCCGTGTAGCCATCGTCGGCGATCCCAAGCAACATTCGACGCGCGACCTCCTCGCGCGCCTGCGGCGGCAGAGCGATGGCTGAGCCGCGGTTCCTACTCGTTCGGCTCGGTTCGATGGGCGACGTCATCCACGCCATCCCGGCCGCTTCCGCGCTGCGCGACACGTTTCCGGGGGCTCGCATCGACTGGGTCGTCGAGCCGCGGTGGGCCCGGCTCCTCGAAGGAAATCCCGATCTCAACGAGGTCGTCTCCGTCGATCGCAAGAGCGCCGGAGGAATTATGGCTGCGGTGCGAAAACTGCGCGCGGCGAAATACTCCTGCGCGATCGATTTCCAGGCGCTGTACAAGTCGGCTCTGCTGGCGTTCGCATCGGGCGCGCCGCGCCGCATCGGATTTCAGAGCAGCTACGCACGCGAAGGACTCGCGTCGCACTTCTACACCGACCGTCTCAACCCGCGCGGCGCTCACAAAGTCGAACACAACCTCACGCTCGCCGAGGCTGGGGGAGCGAGGAAATCAACTCCACGGTTTCCGCTCGCGGTTTGCCCTGCGGATGACGAGCGCGTCGCGCGCGAGCTGCCAAACCACCGCCTTGGCGAGTTTTTCGTCTTGAATCCCGGCGGAGGCTGGCGTTCGAAATGCTGGCCGGCCGAGCGTTACGGAGAGCTGCATCGCAATCTCGCCGAACGCTACGGCTGGCGCGGCGTTGTCACGTTCGGTCCCGGCGAGGAAGGTCTCGCGCGCGAGGTCGTGGAGACTGCCGGCAATCCGCCGCCGGTGGCGATCCCGCTGGGCCTGGGTCCGTTGATGGCGCTCATGCGGCGCGCCAAGTTTGTCGTTTCCGCGGATACGGGCCCGCTGCATCTCGCCTCCGCACTGGGCGCGCCCGTCGTCGGACTGTTCGGCCCGACGGACCCTTCGCGCAATGGCCCTTACTCGTCCGATTCGTCTCGCGATGTCGTCCTGCGCAATCCGCGCGACTGCGAGACGACCTATCGCCGCGGCAAAACGTATTCGCCTGCTATGCTGTCGATCACGGTGCCACAAGTCGCCAACGCAATCGCGCGCCGCTGGGGAACAGCTTCGTGAGCGAGCCGAGAAAGTTCTGGATGCGCTGGCGCGTCCGCGTAGGCTATCCCGTCGCAGTCGTCTATCTGTTGCTCGCCGACCCGACACCCCGTTCGATTCTGATCGGCGGAGTCGTGGCGGCGCTCGGGCTGTTCGTTCGCGGGGCCGCGTCCGGGCATCTGCGCAAGGACCGCGAACTCGCCGTCACGGGGCCCTACGCTCACACACGAAACCCGCTCTATCTCGGCAGCGCTTTGCTCGCCGGCGGGTTCGCGATCGCGGGCTGGTCCTGGTGGGCCGGTCTGCTCGTGGTCGTGTACTTCGCGGTCTTCTACTACGCGGTCATGCGCAACGAAGCGGAAGACCTGCACCGGCGCTTCGGCGCGGTATTCGACGCGTACGCCGCGCGCGTTCCGTTCTTCTTCCCGCGCTTTACCGGCGCATCAACCGAAAGCGCTACAAAGTTTTCGTGGGAGCAGTACCGCCGCAACCGCGAATACAGGGCCCTGATCGGGACGATTGCGGGATTGGGAATCGTCTGGCTGCGGATGTGGCTTCGAGGGCGCTTCGGCTACTGAAGGCGATAAACGGCGTGCATCATGCGCTGGAACTGCGGCCGGTAGATGAGGTCGAACGCGCGCTCCTTGCCGGGAAACATTTCGAGCGCGGCGCGACGCGTGGCGGCAATCATCCCCGCGGCTTCTTCGGCGGAAAGGCCGCCCGCGGCGATGGTATCGAGCGTGAGGCGAACCAGAATCCGTAGACGCCGGATGCGGCGACTTTCCTCGTCGATTTCTTCCTGGGTCGGCGAGAACGCCGCAATTTGGTGCGTGGCTTCTATCATTGGCCGAGGTCCACAAACATTATGGACTCGCGCCCGCAGACGCACAATAGTACTCGAAAGCCGCATTTCGAATCCGGGCGGGGGCGCGTACAATCGCAACACAACAAGGAGGATAGGGTATGCGAACAAAGCTAGGGGGGATCGTTATGATAGGGGCTTTGATCTTCGGCACTTTGGCGGCGCCCATCGGCAGAGCGGCCCGCGACAACGGCGAGGCGCAGGGCGCTCCTGCGAAAGGTTGCGACTACGCCTGCTTGACCGGCTTCGTTGACCAATACCTGGCCGCTCTGGCCGCGCACGATCCGAGCCGGCTGCCTGTGGCACCCCACGTCAAGTTCACGGAGAACACCATACCGCTGAAGCTCGGCGACGCTCTCTGGGGCACGATCAGCGGCCTGGGCACCTACAAGATCTACTTCGCTGATCCTCAAGCCGGGCAGGTCGGTTGTGAGGTGACCATCCGGGAGAATGGCACGCCGGCGATTTTCGTGCTTCGCCTGAAGGTCGTGGACCGGAAAATTACAGAGGTCGAGACGATCGTGCGTCGAGGTGCGGAGCCTGCTCAGAACCTGGAGAAACTGGGCCAGCCAAACCCCGTCTGGCTGCAACCTCTCGCTCCTTCGGAGCGAACGCCGCGCGCGGAGATGCTCAAGGACACGAACCAGTATTTCGAAGGACTCGTGCATCTTTCGGGCGACATCGTCCCGTTCGACGAGAAGTGCAACCGGATCCTGGATGGCACGCAGGACACCAACAATCCCTCCTACAACGAAGGCTGGGGGCACGGCAACTTCAATCCGGCGGGAATGGGCTGCCGCGAGAACATGAACACAAAGATCTGGGCGTACATTAAATCCGTCAACCCGCGGCGATTCCTGATCGTGGACGAGAAAATGGGAATTGTGTTTGGCTTCTTCATGTTCAACCATCCCGGAACGGTATTATCAGCCGACGTGCCTGGCATCGGAAAAATCGATATGCCGCCGTCTGCAAAAAGGCCGTTCAGCGTCGAAGTGGCGGAGTTCTTCAAGATTCAGAACGGGAAGATACGCCAGATCGAAGGTGTCCAACTGGCACTGCCGTACAGGCAGCCGACCGGATGGGAAAAATAGGCCGGCCCGCGCGGCTTGGACTATTTCTCGGCGTACGAGTGCACGGAAAGATTCTCCCCGTCCGTGACCGCCGTGACCGCGCCATCGCGGTCCGTCCGCAGCAATCGCACGCCGGAATGTTCGTAACGCTCGATCACGTCTTCCGACGGATGCCCGAACGAATTCGCTTCGCCAACCGACACCGCTGCGACGCGCGGCGCAACAGCCGCGAGAAGGGCTTCCGTTGAAGACGTCTTGCTCCCATGGTGCGGCACTTTCAGAAAATCGGCCGCGAGCGGCGCGTGGGCCCCGACGAGCCTTTCTTCGACATGCTGCTGAATATCCCCGGCCAGGAGGAAACGCATTTTGCCGTCCGAGAACCGCAGGACAAGCGAATCATCGTTGGACGCTTCGTCCACAGGCCCCGCATCGGGCGGCCATAAAACCTGGCCATGGACGCCTTCCCAATCGAATTCTCCCCCTTGCGCCTGGTGCACGATGGGGATGCCGCGCGAACGCGCCTCGGCGAGCAAGCTTTTGAATGCGGTCGTTTCTTCGTCGCGTCCGATCCACAACTCGCCAACGCGAAAGTTCGCTAGCACGCTGCGCAGACCGTCGATATGATCGTGATGCGCGTGCGTGAGCGCGACCACATCGATCCGCTTCAATCCCCGCGACCATAGGTAAGGCGACACGACCTCTTCGCCGACGTCCGTGCCCGAGCGATATCCGCCCACCCACTCCGAGCCCGCCAGGCCGCCGCCATCAATCAACATCGTGCGGCCGCCGGGGAACGCGGTGAAGATCGAATCGCCCTGTCCCACATCGAGAACACTTACTTCGAGCCTGCCGCGCTCGATGTTAGGCGGAAACGGATGCCACGCGACGAGAACAGTAAGAGCGGCTAGAGCCAAAGCGGATATCCATTCCGCCGGCGCAATGGTTGGCGGCAGTTGGCGCCGCGCAATTCGATTCGTGCGCCGGGCCGCCGCCGCGCGCGCCGCCATCACCAGGAAAACGAGCGCCGCGAAGAACGCGAGCAATAGCCAGACCGGCGGCTCGGGGATTCGATATGACGCGCGAGGCAGCCGGCTGAACCAATCGATGGTCGCGAGCAACATTCCCGCGCAGTATCCGAGCGCCTTTCCAAGCGCCACGGCGAGCCGCGCCCACACGAACGTCACAACCAGCGTCAAGAAACCAAGGGGCACGATCAGTCCCGTCAAAATCACCGCCGGAATGTTGCTCAAAGGTCCCGCCAGGCTCACGCGATGAAAATCCTGCGCCATCAGCGGGATCATTCCCCATTGGATCACCAGGGAGAGAAGCACGATCTCCCACAATCGCAGCCCGGCCCGAATCGGCGCTGTCACGAATAGACTCGCGCGCGGCGCCAGCCATGGCGGCAGCCGCAAGGCGATCCGCTGCACGGCGGCGCGCGCATCGATCCGGAACTGCGCGACCTTCGGAGGATGCGCGCCGTCGCGCGTCACGTCGCCGAGATGCCGGAGTCCGGCGCGATACGGAGCGCTTGTGCGCTCCATCCAGGGCACCGCGAGACCTGCGATCACGCCCACCGCAAGGAAGGAGAGCTGGAAGCTGGAGTCTCCGAGCGACGACGGCCGCCAGTCCAGAAGCACGAGAGCCGCGAGCGCCACCGTGTTCAGCAACTCGACGCGACGGAAGAGCGGCCGCGCGCACAAATACAGGGCCGCCATCAGCGCGGCGCGAAGAATCGGCGGGCGGTCCTGCACCACGCCGACATAAGCCGCCAAACCAGCTATCGTCACAACGCTCGTGACGCCGATCGTGAAGCGCAGCCTGCGGCACAACCAGAAGAGGAACACCACCAGCGCGCCCACATGTAAGCCCGCCACGACGAGGACGTGGTAGACCCCGGTCTTTTGAAAGGCGGTGACGACCTCGGAATCAACGAAGCTGCGGTCGCCCAGCAGCATGGCTCTCAACACGGCCGCGCGCTCCGGCTGCCCCGGGAAGAGACCGTCGAGCCGCGCGAGCAGCGTTCCGCGCGCCCGCGCGAGGCGCTGCGAGAAGCTCGGTCGCGGGCGGTCGATCAGTTGCAGCAATTCGCCGCTGCGCAGCGACCCGATCAGATCGACTCCCTGCCGCGCCAGATAACCATGCTCATCAAAAGCTCCCGGATCGAGAAAATTGCGCGGTGGCCGCGCCTTCACGATTGCTTCGACGCGATCGCCCGCGCGCAAGTTCTCCGGGGCGCCGGCCTCGTGGTGCGAACCGTACGCATTCGCGCCCAGCCCGCCGCTGGCCGGAACGTACGAGCCCGCTACTTCGACCTGCTCGAGGTCGATCTGATAGCGGCGTCCCCACGGCAAGGCCATCGGATCTTCGCGCAGGCGCCCGCGCCAGCGCAGCGGCTGGCTCGTATCCAGGCGCCCCGCCGCGATGAGCCGCGTGACGTGGTTCGCCGGAACTGCGGCGTGCTCGATGCCGGCCGCCAATCCGCCGAGCGCGATCCATGCGGCCAGAGCGAATGTCCACGCCAAGGCAACGCGCGCGCGCCACAGAAGGATCCCGCTCAGCACGATCGCGCCGAGAGCCGCCGCGAGCCACAGGTGCAGTGGCTCCGGCCAGCGATTCGAGACCGCGGCACCGGCGGCAAACGCCGCCACGATCCATAGCACGGGCAGTTTCATGAGCGCCTGCGAAGCCGCACCACAGTCTCCATGTGAAACGTTTGGGGAAAGAGATCGAACAGGTGGATTCCGGAAATTTCGTAACCTCCCTGCACGAGCGCCGCGAGATCGCGCGCCAGCGTCGGAGGCTCGCACGAAACGTAAGTGATGCGCTCGGGGGAAAGGCGCAAAAGCTGCTTGATCGAGCCCGGCGTCATGCCCGCTCGCGGAGGATCGAGAACCACGAGATCGGGCTTGCCTTTGTGTTTTTCCAGAAATGGCTCGACGTCCGCCGTCCGCACCTCGATGCGGCTGCCGGCGCGGCAATTTGCTTCCAGGTCTCGCGCTGCCGCCGGATTCGACTCGACGGCCACTACGTGCTCGAAATGCTTCGCAAGCGACACCGAGAACAGTCCCACTCCGGCGAAGAGATCGAGCGCACGGCTCCCGCCTTCGTTCTCCGTCACGTAGCGAGCCAAATCGTCGCAGAGGAAGCGATTCACCTGGAAAAACGAAAAGTGGCCCACACGATACGTCGAAGCGGCGGCTTCGTATTCGATGAAGCCCGGGCCGTCCAATTCCATTCGGTCACGGCTCGGATCGTGGAAAAGCAGGCTCCCGGTCTCCGGCAGAATTCCCCGAATCGTTTTTGCTAGGTCGGCGGCGTGCGCAGGGAAGCCGGCAAATGTAGCCGTCAGGAGCAGCTTCGAATCATTGACCCCGGCGAATGCCTCGATCTCGCGCAGTTGGTGCGGGAGCACTCCCTCCGCCAGCGCCTTACGCAGCGCGAGCAGCGTCTTCAGCAGGAGCGGCGAGAGAATTGCGCAATCTTCAACGTCGCAAAGAGCGGTTGAATTCGCCCGGAAATAACCGATTCCGAGTTTGCCCTCGGCGCCGCTGCTCTCAACCGGCCGAATCTTCCACTGCGCGCGGTTGCGGTAGCCCCACGGCGGCGAACCGTGCGCAGCGATTTCGCCGGTCCACTCAATTCGCCCGATTCGCCGCAGCGTCTCGCGAAGGATTTCGCTCTTGTATTTGATCTGCGCGTCGTACGGGATGTGCTGGTAATCGCAGCCGCCGCAGACGCCGAAGTGCGGGCAGCGCGGAGCGGCTCGCTCGGGCGAAGGCTCGATGAGCCGCTCGACGCGTGCGCGCACGAACTTCTTCTTCTGCTCGACCGCCGTGGCGGAAACTCGCTCCGCCGGAAGCACGAACGGCACGAAGACAGTCGAACCATCGTGATGCGCCAGGCCCTCGCCGCCGTAAATCAGCTTTTCGATTGTGATTTCCATTGTGTCGGGGGCGCAAAGCGCCCGTCTGCGATCAGGTGAGGTAAAAAAGGCTCAAGCGCGGCAGATCGAACTGCTCGAACAGCCGCTTCTGCACGTACTGGCGCTCGAGCTGCGCAAGCTGCCCGGCAGACATCTTGCGCCGGTAGGGCGCGAGCGACCGGTCCATTTCGCCGCGGATCGCGAGCATCGCCTCCTCGTCCGCGTCAGCGGAGAGCGCCGCGGTCAGTTTTTCTTCCAGCACAGTCAGCCGCCGCTCGAAATCTTCAAGATCGAGCGCGCCGGGCGAATCGACGAGCGGCAGAGCTTCGTCGAGCCGCCTGGCTGTTTCTTCCAAACGCGACGCCAGGGCGGCGTGAGTGATCCGCTGCTTCTCGGCTGCCGCGCGCACCCGCGCCGCGTTGCGCTCCAGGTACTTCTTCAGCTCGTCGCGCGAAAACGGCTCCGCCGCCGGCCGGGCCGTTTTCACTTCGGGGCCGGTGCCCGCGGCGGCCTCCTGCGCCTCTGCCGCAGCGTCGAGCACGGCATCGACGCAGTACGCGAGGCTCTTCAGTTGCCGCCCGCCCGCCGCGCGCCGCGACCGCCCCCAGCTTTCGAAGGCGCGGTCGATTCCTTTCAGCACCGCCCCGAGCGGAATTCCCGCCTTCTGCCAGGTCTCGACAATCGCCCAATCGAGCGGCGACACCAGCAGATGCGCGCCGCGCTTCCGCCAGAAATACTCCTCGATCTCCGTGAAGTAGTTGAAATAATTGAAAGATTCCATGGCGGCCGCGGGACGCGATGCTTCCGCTGAACCAGGAGTGTAGCCATTCGCTGCCATTTTCGTGGCTCTAGTCCGCTGGCCTGCCGGAGGCCTTCTTCTGCGCGGCGCCGCCCCGCTCCTGCGCGCCGGTTTGGTTGCGCTCCCAGATGATGCGCAGGCCATTGAGCGTCAGGAACTCGTCGATCGTTTGGATGTGCCGCGAGGCAGTTCCGATCAGCGGGGCTTGTCCCCCGGTCGCGACGACCTTCGTCTTCGGCCCCATCACTTTTTTCATGCGGTCCAGGATGCCGTCGACGAGATCGGTGTAGCCATAAAAGAGCCCCGCTTGCATCGAAGCCGCGGTGTTCGTCCCGATGATTTTCCCCGGATCCTTGATTTCGACGCGGAAAAGCCGTGCCGCGCGCGCGAACAGCGCGTCCGCCGAAATCCCGATCCCGGGCGCCAGCACGCCGCCCAGATACTCGCCGCGCTCCGAAACCGCATCGAAATTGATCGCCGTGCCGAAATCGACGACGATGCACGGCCCGCCATACTTGTCGAAAGCCGCGACGCTGTTGACGATCCGGTCCGCCCCGACTTCCAGTGGGTTGTCGTACTGCACCGGCATACCCGTCTTGATCCCCGGCTCGACAAAGAGCGCCTTGCGATTAAAGTACCGCTCGGCCATGCCAGCGAGCGTCGCATTCAGCGGCGGCACGACCGAGCTGATGATGACGCCGCCGATCTCGCCGGGCTCCATGCCCGCCAGCGAGAACAGGTTGCGCGTGAGGATGCCGTATTCGTCGACGGTCTGGTCGCGCGCCGTCGTCAGCCGCCAGTGCGCGACGAGCTTCTGGCCGCGAAACACGCCGAGAACCGTGTTGGTGTTGCCAGCATCGAGCGCCAAAAGCATCAGGACGCCTCCGCGACGTCGCCCGAAAGCACGGCTTCGATCCCGCGCCCGTCATCGCGCGCGACGCGCAGGACGCCGCTCGGCTCGAGCCCGGCCGTCGTGCCGGTGAAGCTTTCCGTAGCGGTCGTGATCAGCACACGCTTCCCTTCGTAGTAGCTGGATACTTGCGCAAACCGGCGAATAATCGGCAGCGCGCCGTCCGTCAGGAATTGATTGTAGTAGCGGTCGAGATGGCGCAGCAACCGGATCAGCAGCTCGAGGCGCGAATGGACCTTCCCCGTCTCCATCCGCAGCGACGTCGCTATGTCCGCGAGGTCCGCGGGCATTTTCGTCTGATTGACGTTCATGCCGATCCCGATGACGGCGTAGTGTATGCGGTCAGGCTCCGCGTGCATTTCCGTGAGGATGCCGCAGAACTTCCGGCCGCCGACCAGCACGTCGTTGGGCCAGCGAATGTCAGGAAGTGAATCGAGATCCTCGGCAGCAGCGTCGCGTGCCGCAAGCCCCGCGACCAACGTGAGTAGCGGCGCGTGCGCCGGCGGGACCGGAGGCCGCAGCAGGATGCTGCAATAAATTCCCGCGGACTTCTCCGAGGTCCACGAGCGGCCCGCGCGGCCGCGGCCGGCCGTCTGCTCCTCGGCGAGCACCACGGTCCCGTGCGGCTCGCCCGCTTCTCCCAGGCGCAGAGCGACCGCATTCGTCGAATCGGTCTTGAAGAAGTGATAGATGCGGCGCGCGAACGGGGTCCCGTAAAGGCGATGGCTCAGCATCTGCGGCACGAGGATGTCCGGGACGCGCTCGATGTGGTAGCCCGTCCGCGGATGGCCCTTCACGCGCACGCCCACCGCGCGCAGCTTCTCGATCCAGCGCCAGACGCGCTGCCGGGTGACACCGATTTCCTTGGCGATCTTCGCGCCGCTGATGACGATCGTGGAATTTTCCGCGAGCAGGGTCAGCAGCGCGTCGATGCGCCGGTCGGTCGTGCCGGGCAGTTCCGCCATTCGCTTCGTCGCCATGGGAAGGAGCACGAAGGATACTCGACCGCCAGTGCGACCACAAGGCGCGCGGCGGACCCCCTCTTTGTGTAGCGATTCGGACCGGTCGCGGGCCCGTGTTTTCAGTAACTTACGTGGAATTCTACTCGACAGTGTAGCGATTCCATTCCGCGAGCTGCCAAAAGCCAGAGAGCCTCGATGAAAGACCGATAGCGCGGCCCCGGAAGCAGCGCGGCGAATTCGAGTTGTGGTATCGATCGTCATAACATCGCGGTCAGGCTAGCAGAGGGAGAACAGCTGTCAAGCATGAGGGCCTGTGGACTTCGGAGTGAGGGAAAGATACTTCAGGATTCGAGCTGCTTCAGGCGGTCGAGGAGTTTCTTGTGTTCGAGCTGGCGCTCGGCGAGGAGCGCGCGCAGATCGTCGACGACCTTGGCGGGGGCTTTGCTGCGGAATGTGTCGTCTGCTAAGCGCTTCTGCTTCGATTCAATGTCCTTCGCCAGTCGCTCGATCTCTTTCCTCACACGCGCGACTTCCGCCTGCTTGTCCACGGTTTCGCCGTAGGCGATGCGCAGATCGAACTGCGCGGTCGAGCGAATCGCCGCGCCGGCCGCATCGAGGTGCCCGGACTGAATCTGAAGGCTGGAAAGAGTCGCCAGCCGGAGCAGCGGATCCAGATTCTCCTCGACGAGCTTGCGCAGAACCGGGTTCCCGGTCGAAAAGTCGGCGAGGACTTTGCGTTTTGGATCGAGCTTCATCTCCGCGCGGATATTCCGCGCCGCGATGATGATTTCCTGCAGCGTCGCCATGGCTTCATCGGAAGCGGCATCGGCCCACCCCGCGCGCGCTCCGGGAAATTTGTCGAGCGCGATGGAACGCGCGCCCGCCGGCTGGGGAAGGCGGTGCCAAAGCTCCTCGGTGAGGAAGGGCATCACCGGATGCAGCAGCCGCAGTGCGGCGTCGAGCGCCGCGAAGATGTTCCGCCAGGCAGCGAGCGCGACTTCGCGGTCGGGAGCGCTGAGCTGCGGCTTCACCCACTCGATGTACCAGTCGCAGAAATCGCCCCAGAAGAACTGGTAGATCGTCTGGCAGGCCTCGTGAAACCGGAAATTGTCGAGCGCGTTGTTGACCTGCTCCGTCACCGCCGCAAGGCGCGAGAAAATCCAGCGATGCGCGAGCGCGCCCTCCCCCGGCACCGGATAGGGCGCCTTCGCGCGAATTTCCGGCGCGGCTAGTTCTTCGAGCGTCAGGCCGGTGGCTTCGACCTTCTCAAGGTTGACGAAGAGGAAACGCGCGGCATTCCAGATCTTGTTCGCGAACGCGCGCGCGCCGAGGATGCGGTCTTCGGTCAGCGCGATATCCGTGCCGGGCGCGGCCATGCTCGCGAGCATGTAGCGGAGCGCGTCCGTGCCGTATTGCTGCGTCAGTTGCAGCGGGTCAACACCTGTGCCCTTCGTTTTCGACATTTTCGCGCCTTCGGCCGTGCGCACGAGCGAATGCAGGTAGAGGCGGCGAAACGGGACCCGGTCCTTCGGCTCCGCGCCGGCAGTCAGGTGCAGGCCCATCATGATCATGCGAGAGTCCCAGAAAAACAGAATGTCGTAACCGCTGATGAGCAGACTTGTGGGATAGAACGTGCGCAGGTCCTCGGTGTCGTCCGGCCACCCAAGCGTCGAGAAAGGCCACAGCGCCGAGCTGAACCATGTATCGAGCACATCAGTGTCCTGCGCAAGCTTCGCGCCTCCACACTTCGAGCATTTGGTGGGAGCGCTCGCCGCGCGCGCATGGCCTTCGACAATCTCGACGCGTGAATCCAAAGCCGGAACCATTTCCTTGCAGCCGTCACAGTGCCAGATCGGAATCCGGTGGCCCCACCAGAGTTGGCGCGAGATGCACCAGTCGCGAATATTGTCCAGCCAGTGCAACAAGATCGTCCGCTGGTTATCGGGCACGACCTCGATCGTGTTTGCGTTGACAACCTCCTTCGCCGGCTCTGCGAGTGGCTTCATCTTCATGAACCACTGCGTCGAAATGCGCGGCTCGACGATGGATTTGCATCGGTCGCAGACGCCGACGGCGTGCATGTGTTCCTTCACGCCTTCGAGCAGGTCTAGCTCCTGCAGGTCGGCGACGATTCGCGCGCGGGCGGCAAATCGCTCGACGCCCGCGTACTTTCCCGCGGCTTCGTTCATGTGTCCGTCATTGGTCATCACGTCGATTTCGGGCAGATTGTGTCGCTTGCCGACTTCGAAGTCGTTTGGGTCGTGCGCGGGCGTAATCTTGACGACGCCGGTGCCGAATTCGCGGTCGACGTATGCGTCCGCGATGATCGGTATCTCGCGGGACATGAGTGGGAGAAGCACGCTCTTACCAATGAAACGTCTGTAGCGCTCATCGTCCGGATGGACCGCGATGGCCGTATCGCCGAGCATCGTTTCGGGACGCGTGGTGGCGACGACCAGAAAATCCTTCGAGCCGGCGATCGGGTATCGGATATTCCAGATTTCGCCGGCGCGCTCGTGATGGACAACCTCGAGATCGCTGATCGCCGTCTGGCAGCGCGGGCACCAGTTGACCATGTAGCGCCCGCGATAGATCAATCCCTCGCGATAGAGCCGCAGAAACGCCTCGAGCACCGCGCGGTAGAGCTTGGGTTCGAGAGTGAAATGCTCGCGCGTCCAATCGCACGAAGCGCCGAGACGAACCATTTGATCCTTGATGACGCCGCCGCTTTCCGCCTTCCACTGCCAGACGCGCCGCTCGAACTCTTCGCGGCCCAAATCCTGGCGGCGGATCTTCTGCTTGGCCAGCTCGCGCTCGACGACAAACTGCGTGGCGATTCCAGCGTGGTCCATGCCGGGCAACCAGAGCGTGCGATTGCCCTTCATGCGATGCCAGCGGACAAGCATGTCGATCTGCGTGTGCTCGAGCAAGTGGCCGATGTGGATCGAGCCCGTAACGTTCGGCGGCGGCAGGGCAATCGAAAATGCCGGGCCGTTGCCCGAGTTTTCGGCGCGGAACAGTTTCTCGTCGAACCAGGCCTTCGCCCAGCGCTCTTCGATCTCCTGTGGCTCGTAAGCCTTGGGGATTTCCCGGGGCATGCGTTCCTTATGGAATCGGATTTCTTGCGGAAGCCAAACAATCAATATAAGCGGCGGGTGCGCGAGGCGTCAATCCGCCCAGAGACACAGGAGAATAATAGGGGCATTTCGCGAATCACACGCGCAAAGAACCAAGGCGGCTTCACTCCCTTCGCACAAAGCGCTCAGGGTGGCGGGATGACAGCGGGCCTACGGCGCGGCGCAAGCGAAATTGGCCGCCTCGTCGATGCTGCCGGTGCCCTTGTACTTCGCGACCTGCGGGTATGGGCACAGGGGCCGCGTGCGATCCACTTGCCCCTTTGTGCTGTGCGAGGCGATCATCTCGGCAGGGGCTTTTTTCTGTTCGACCCACTGCTCGATCGCGCCGACCACGTCGAAATCGTTGGGCCCTTCGCCGCCGCGGCAGTGATTCATCCCCGGCACCATGAACAGGCGCACTCGATCCGCCGTCTTCGCCGCGCCGCCCGCCGCCTTCACGACGCTCATGTAGTAGTTGACGCTGTTTCCAGGAGGGATGAGTTGATCGGCCCAGCCGTGGTACATCAGGAGCTTTCCACCGTGCGCAAAGAAAGGCTCGAGATTCGGATTGATGGCGTTGTTCAGGCCGTTGTCCACCTTGTCGGCGAGCGCAATGTCGCTATCGAAATTCAGGGTGAGGTAATCCCAGTCGGGATTCTTGAACACGACGTACCTGAAGTAATCGACACCGATCGCGGGCGGCCTGCTGGTGGGAAGGCTCCAGGCAGGCTCGCTGCCCGGCTCGAGAGGTGGAAAGATTTCTTCCTTCGTACGCGGATTCACGACCGGCGAATAAATCCTCTTGGCCGCTTCTACCTGCGCAGCAGTGAGGCATGACGCGTCGTCGCCGCTCTTGCACTGAAGCACAGCCGGATCAAAATGGCAGCGCCTGGGATCCTCGAGGAGGCCATCCTTCACGCCATCGAGCGCGTCGCAGGCTTCCAAGACGGCCTTGTGGAGAAGCGAAAACTTCTCCGCGGGGATAGCGCTTTCCGGGCTTTTGTGCACGGCCTGCGAAATCCAAACAGACGAGGCCTGAAGATGAACCATGTAGTTGGCAGACGCGCCGGCGATGATGCCGTCGAAGTCGGCGGGGTATCGCTGCGCTTCCGTGAGCGCTTGTTTGCCGCCGGTCGAACATCCGTTCCAATACGAAAGGCGAGGCGCGCTGCCGTAGAAAGCCTGAATGATGGCTTTGGCCTTCACGGTCATCTCGTGCTCGGACCGGTAGGCATAGTCCACCAGCTTCCCCGGGTGCCCGTACGCAAAGACGCCGTTGGCGCCCACGTGCCCGGTGTCGGTAGAGCTGGTGGCGTAGCCGCGCCCAACGGCCAGCCCCATAGCGCCGTAGCTGATGGTCCCGGCCCAACCGCCGTTGCCGACGGCCTGAAATTTTTCGTTCCAGCCGGAGACCGGCATCCACACCTCGATCTTGATGTCAGAGTCGGTGGTGGGCTTCAAGGTAGCCGCCACGCGGCAAAAGGCCCGTAGAGTATCGAACCGTGGCGGAGGCACTCCCGGCGGTCCCGGCGGAGTTCCAGGCGGCAATGTAAAGCTGCCTGCCGACACGATCTGGGCTAGCGTGATGGTCGTGTCCGGCAGCGAAAGCGAGGCCAGGCTCTCGCACGACGCCGCTTTCACGGGCGCGCTCGCGAGGGCGATCAACAAAAGCGCCGCAGAGAAGATGGCGCTGGAGCGGGCAAAACTCGGCGCAATTGGGCGAAAAGACATCGTTGGAGTATTCACGAAACGGCCCCCTTCCGGTTACATTCGGCGGCGCTCAGCATATACGCGCGAGAAACAGCTCGCAAGCGGAAGTGAATTGATGCAAAGGGCTGGAAGGACAAGCGAAGAACCGCGGACGTTTACTTCTCTTTTTTCGCGAGTTCCTGCTGGAGAAGGTTTTCGATCAGCGGCTTCAACAGGCCCTGCGCGAGAAGGTCGTGAAGCTGCGGCTCGAGCCTGTCGAGGACTCTCTGGACGGCAGCATCGACCGCGTTCGGATCGGGCGTCGTCTCTTCACGCGCATTCGGATCGAAGCCCGGAGGCGGCGTGAGGAACGGAATCTCCGCGAGCGCCTCGCGGTTGGGCGGAGAACCCGTCGGAATGCGTTCGTCGAACTCATTTTCAGAAGACGCGATCGCCGAAGCCTCTTCTTCTTCGGCGGACTCTTGAGCAACGGTCACTTCCGAAACCGGCACCTGGAATGCGTGCAGCGGAGTGAGTTCCGGCGACTGCGCGCCGTAATCCGAAGGTCCCTGCGGCTCGTCTTCGTCAACGAGCAGCGGCTCAGGAGTCACGTGCACGGCCGGGGGCTCTACGAGATCAGGCTCCCTGAACGAGGCATGAGCTTCGGGCGACTCGGGCATGACCTCGGGGTCGGAAACTGCTGGGACGTTTTCGGCCGGCTCAGGCGATACCTGGGCGACCGCTTCCTCGGCTGGTAGCTCCCAAGCGAAGCTTGGCGCGGTTTCGCTCGGTGCCGGCTCCTCCGCAAAGAACGCGTCTTCATCCGACGGCTGCGCCACCAAGGCTGTGGCCGGCTCGGATGAAGCGGGCAATGCCTCCCCCAGCGCGAGTTGCGCGGGCGGCTGCGGCTCAGAGAGCGCAGTCATCCATTCGCTATCGGGCTGTTGCGCCGGAGAAGATGCTATCGCGTCCATCCAGTGCGGTTCTCTGGATGCGACGGCTGACTCTGGATTGGAAACTGATTCGCGTGCGATCGCGGGAGCCTCGGCCGGCTCAGCAGCGAAAACTTGTGGCTCCGGGGCCGTGGCCATCTCCGCGGGATGCTGCGACAGATCCTGCGGCGTCGCCTGTACCTCTTCGGCCACCTCTGGAGCAGAGACGACCCGGGACGGCTCATCGCGCTTTGAAGGGCGCTCCGATGGGAAAGTAATTGGCTCTAGCTCCTCATTCGAAGAGAACGCGGGCTTGTTCGCGGCTTCCGCCGGGATTTCGAAGTCCATGGCGCTGCGCCGCCAGTCGCGCGTAGTCGATGAGCCGTCGAAATCTTCTTCGGCCCCTTCCGCTTCAGCAACCGGCTCCTGGGGCTCGTTCGCGGTGGTCCCGCGTTCCTCGCGTTCGAATGTGCGCCGTCCCTTCCCGAACCCATACACCAGTGCTGCTTCCTCGGGACTCGGCTCGGGGAACTCAGGCAGCGGCCGGGGCTCAATCTTGGCCGGCACTTCGGCCTGAACTTGAACTGGGACAGCGGCGTGCACGGGAGCTTCGGCTTCGTGCAACGCATGGGGCTCGAGGGCTGCCTTCGCCTTGGCAAGTTCGGCTACGACCCTGGGATTCTTCTCGAGTGCGGCCATGACCATCGCGATGAGCGGGTCGGGAGGAACAAAAGGCTTCTTCAGAACGCCATCGGCACCCACGCGGCGCGCCTCTTTTTCATCGAGGGGATCAAACGCGCCGACCAACAAGATGACGGGGATGTGCGAGAACCGTTGGTCTTTCTTGACGAATTCGCAGACTTCGTAACCGTTGCGCACCGGCATGAAAATGTCGGCCAGAACCAGGTCGGGGTTCAAATCGGGAAGGCGGCGCACGGCCGCTTCACCGTTGCCGACCGAAACAACCTTGATGCCGCGGTCTTCAAACGCCAGCGCAACCATCTTCTGAATATTGGTGTTGTCGTCGGCGATCAGGATGCTGGGCACCGGAGTCCTCTGGCGGCGCACCTGCGGTATCAGCGCCTGCCTCTTTCCCCGTACCTATTGCAGCATCCCGGCAGGGAGAGGTCAACGGAGTCAAGGTACAGCAGTGCCTCAGTCGTTAGCAGGGGGTCAAAAGGGGTTGAGCTTCTTCAAACCCTTCTTCTTCTTGCTGGTGGACTCGCTCTTGGAATCACTCTTGGTCGCCGCTGGCTGGGCATTCGCCTGGGCGGTGCCGTTGGTCGCGGCCGCCGGCGCCGTCTGCGCGGGGGACGCCTCGCTCTGCGAGGACGCTTGCGCTGGAGTATCTCCTTGGACAGGATTGGGCGTTGTTGCCGAAACTGTCGCTGCGGGACTCCCAGCGGACGGATTCACCGAATCTGCGGACGGAGTGGTAGGCGCCGCAATGATCTCGGCGCCGACGGCCCTCCCCGGTGCGTTCGTCAGGGATTCGGATGTCCCGCCTTCAATCACCGCGCCACCGGTGGCTGTGTTGCTATCCGCGCCTCCGTCGTTGGCTGCCGCCGGCATCTGCGCGGCCACGCCGAACGACGGCCCGGCTGCGCCCGGCTTCAAGATTTCCCGCGCCGAAGCCGAGTCGTCCGGCGGGTTTAGGTTGGGCTCGCCGAAGCGAGCCGCCGCGGACACATCGGGTCTCGACTGGACCATTCCGAGCGGGAATTTTAGAGCGAAGTTCTGGTGGTGTTGCTTTTCAAACATCTGTTGCTTCTTCATTCGCGCCACGGCTTGGGGATCGGCGGCGGGAATTGGCATCCCCAACAACTTGAGGTGCTCCTTCGCCTGGGGCGCCAGCCTCGACAGCGGGTAGTCCTCAAGAATGCGGCTGTAACATTTGGCCGCAAGGTCAGCCCAGTGGTTCTTGTCATCTTCGTTCTTCGATACCTGTTTGGCGCGCATATAGACGTCGCCAAGCATCGCGAGCGCGATGTCGCTCTGGCTGTAGAGCGGATATCGCTCGGTCAGCTCAAACAGACGGGCCGCCGAAGCAGCGAAGTCCCGCTTCGCGTAGTAAAAGTGCGCGACCCTGAATTCGCCGTCGGCCACAACCTCCTGCACGTCGCGCAAATGCTGGGCCGCCCGCGGCACGAGCGGGCTTTGCGGATACTTCAGAAGAAACGCCTGGAACTCGTCCTCAGCGGCCTGCGCCTGGCTGGTGTCGCGGTCCGACTTCCCCATCATCCGATAGTGGGCCATGCCGACCTGCATCTGCGCGTACGCAGCTTCTTCAAGGAACGGGAAGAAGACGATAAAATTCTTGTACTCCTCGACCGCCTGGGTCAGGTTCGAGACGCCGCCTTCGTTGTAGTAGGAGTCCGCGCTCCCGAGCTTGGCCTTGGCCAGGTACTCGCTGTCCGGGTAGGTGTTGATCAGGGTTTGCAAACTGAGGCGCGCCTCAGTGTACCTCTTGTGCTTGATGTCGTTCATGGCGCGGTCGTAAAGCACCTTGTCGGGCTCGGCCGACTCGGCGCCTTCCTGCTTCTTCCCTTGCGCCGGCTTGACCTTTGTCACCTTGGGCTTCTTCTGCCCGTAGGCACTCGCGCACCAAAACCCGGCGAGCGACACGGCCAGAGCTGCGATCCAAAGGTGACGTTTTCTCATCAGAAACCCAACCATGATGCCCTTCCTCAAACGCGCTGGCTTAGAGCCTCGGTTGCAAGCTTGCGCATCTGGCGCACCGCCGCGGCTGCGTCGGGCGTGTGGAAAATCGAAGTCCCTGCGACGAACGTGTTCGCGCCCGCCTGGGCCAGCTCGGCGGCATTTTCCGCGTCCACGCCCCCGTCAACTTCGATCCGGAAGCCGCCATTATAGCGCGCCCTCCACTGATTCAGCTGCCGGATTTTCTCGATCGACCCGGGAATGAATTTCTGGCCCCCGAACCCCGGGTTTACGGACATCACCAGAACCGTTTCAACCTTGTCGAGGACTTCCGTGAGCATCGCCACCGGCGTGGCGGGGTTGATCACCGCTCCCGCCTGCGCTCCGTGCTCCCGAATCATGGCCAGCGCGCGATCCAGGTGCACCGTCGCCTCTTGATGGACCAGGACGCGGTCGGCGCCTGCGCGCACGAATTCCTCGATGTACCTCTCGGGCTGCTCGATCATGAGATGCACGTCCAGCGGCAGCCGGGTTGCTTTGCGCAGCGACGCCACGACAGGGATTCCGATCGAGATGTTGGGCACGAAATGGCCATCCATCACGTCCACGTGGATCACGTCCGCGCCGCCTTGCTCGACTGCGCGCACCTCTTCGCCCAACCGCGTGAAGTCCGCGGCTAGAATGGACGGCGCGATCTCAATCCTTGCGTATCTCATAAGAAGCTCGGTGATTCTAGCACGCCTTTGCGGGGGCTTTCTTCATTCCGCCACCTGCAATTCGACGGGCGTGTTCGCGTCGACGCGCTGCCCCCGAGAGGGCGCCTGCCCCACCACGGCGCCGCGCGCAGCCTCCGGCACTACCGACGGTGTGAGTTTTGCAACCTTCAGCCCGGCAGCGTTCAATTTCGATTCCGCCTCGGCAACCGGGAGACCGACCAGCTCCGGCATCACGTAGGCCGCCGGCCGCGACCCGAGCGACACGAATAGGTTGACGTGCGGGCTGGTGACATCCGTCGTGCCGGGCGCGGGATCCTGCTGGATCACGGTGTCCTCCGCGCTGCCGGGAAGATACGCGCTCGAAACCTCGCCGGGTTGCATTCCGCCGCGCAGCAGCTCGACCTGCGCCGCGCGCAGGCTCTTGTCCTGGAGCTGCGGAATCGTCGCCTTCTGGGGACCGAGGCTCAGCACGACGTGCGCATTCTGCCCGACTTTCACGCGCATGTTCGGAGGCGGGCTTTGCCTGACGACGGCGTCCACAGGAAGGCTGCTGTAGATCCGGTCCTCGATCTTCATTCCCACGCCGCGCCCACGCAGAATCTGCTGCGCCTTGGCGGCGCCGGTCCCGACGACATCCGGCATGGCCACTTCGCGGCCCTGGACCGCGAAGCGCATCGCCGTCAGCGCGCTCAGGAACCCGATCGACGACAGCACGAACAGCAGCAGCGCCATGCGCAGGATCCAATGGAGACGCTCGCGCAGCGTCATCTTGCGATCTTCCTTGCAGTCAGACTTCCGACGTTCGTCATACCGAATGCCACTCCATCATCACGCTAGCACGAAGGAAATGTGGCGCAAGGGGAAATCCCTGTGGACTTTCGGCGGCGACTAGGAGGCCTGAAAGGCCGCGGCGAAGAAGCCGTCGGTTTCTTGCTGGCCCGGGAGCGTGTGGAATTGCCCGGCCCCGTCAAATAGTTCCGATGCGGATACACCTGGCGCGAGATGCAGCGCGAGCGCGTCTGCCATCTCGCTTGCCGGAACGCGCTGAACCGACTCTGCGCCGCGCAAAACTTCCGCGACGACCTCCTCGTTTTCCTCCGACTCGATCGAGCACGTTGAATAGACGAGCCTTCCGCCGGTCCCGAGATGCGCCAGCGCATTTCGAAGCATCCGGACTTGCAGCGCGTGAAATTCGGCGAGCTGCTCGGGCCGCAGCCGCCAGCGAATCTCCGGGTGCCGGGCGAGCGTGCCGGTGCCCGAGCAAGGTGCGTCGAGAAGAATCCGGTCGAATCGCTCGCGGAAAGGAAGCGGCTGCTCGGCGTCGAGCTCGACAAGCCGGACGCCGATAAGCCCGAGCCGCTTGAACTGCGCCGCCATCGCGCGAAGGCGGTGCGCATGAAGGTCGGCCGCGACGACGGTCCCTTTGCTTCCCGCCGCGCGGACCAGCGCAAGCGTCTTTCCGCCCGGCGCGGCGCACAAATCGAGAACGCGATCGCCCGTACGAACGCCGAGCAGGAGCGGCACCGCCTGCGAGGCTTCGTCCTGGATCGAGATTCTCCCCGCGCGAAACTCTTCCGTTCGTGACGGGCTTCCCCCGCTCACGGCGAACGCGTTCTTGAGCAACCGCCCCGGCTCGACGCGCAAGCCTGCCTTCTGGAGCGCGCGGAAAATCTCGTCGCGCCGGTCTGCGTCGCTGAGTGCGCAGCTCAGGCGAGGCGCGCGATTGTTTGCTTCGAGCAGAGCGATCGTACGTGGTTCGCCCAGACGCGAAAGCCACCGCTCGACCATCCAAGTGGGATGCGAATGTAGAATTGCGAGGCGTTCGGCCGCCGGAACTTTCGGCGGCAGGAATTTCCCGGCGGGCGATTTCGCGTCCTCAGCGATCCGGCGCAGCACCGCATTCACGAGCGGCGCTGCCGAGGCTTTCCGCGCCCTCTTCACCGACTCCACCGATTCATTCACGGCGGCGCGCGCCGGAATCTTCTTAAGGAATCGTAGCTGATACGCTCCCATCCGCAGCGCGAGCGCCACCGGCAGATCGAGTTTCTCGGCCGGTTTTTTCAGTTGGCGTTCCAGGAGGAAATCGAGCAGCCGCCGTTGGCGCAGCACTCCAAGCGTCAGTTCCGTTGCAAGCGCCGCATCGGCCGGTTTGACGTTCGCACCAAGCTCGGCGTGCAGCAGGTCGCTGGCGTACGCGCCTTCGGCCTCCACGCGCCGCAGCACTTCATACGCGATTTGTCTGGAGATCGAAACTGCCATGGTGCGGCTCTACGTGCCGAAGCGCTCGCCCGGCACGATGCGCGCCCCGTTCATGAACCCTCCGTCAGTGACCCGATTTCGGCCTTCGAGTTGGACCTGTTCAACACGCAAGACAGTGCTGCCGCCGCAGATCACCAGCAACCCATCTTCGCGGGTCGGCAGTATCACGCCGGGCATACCACCGGCCGAGATTGGCCTGAGCGGCTTGCCCCAAATCTGACAGGTTTTTCCACGAAAGGTCGTAAACGCGCCGGGCCACGGCTGCAGGCCGCGGATGCGGTTGTATATTTTGTGCGCACTGAGCGACCAATCGATTCGCCCGTCGTCCTTCTTGAGGATGGGTGCAAACGTCGCCCGAGAATTGTCCTGTGCCGCGGGCGTGATCTCGCCTTGATCCAGCTTACGCAGCGTTTCCTCGACCAGCGGTCCGCCCAATTCAGCCAGACGCACAGTCAGCTCCGGCGTGGTTTCGTCAGGGCCGATTTCGGTCTCACGCTTCAGCAAAATTGGTCCGGTGTCGAGTCCAGCGTCGATTTGCATGGTTGTGAGGCCTGTTCGCGTCTCGCCATTCACGATCGCCCAGTTGATCGGCGCGGCACCGCGATATTTCGGCAGTAGTGACGCGTGCAGGTTGATCCACCCCAGCCGCGGGATATCGATCAGGCGCTGCGGGATGATCTGCCCATAGGCGATGATGACGACCACGTCGGGCGCAAGGCGCTTGAAATAGTCGTAGTCCTCCTCCGACTTGATCTTTTCGGGCTGATAGACGGGAATACCGGCGGCAACGGCCGCATCTTTCACGGGCGAGCTTGCCGTTTCCTGCCCGCGGCCTCGGGGGCGGTCCGGTTGCGTGACGACTACTTCGACCCGGAAATCCGGCTGCGCGATCAGATGCCGCAGGGACGGCACGGCAAAAGCGGGCGTTCCGCAAAAGACGATGCGCAGCGGCATGACGTGCCTACCACTCGCCGGCTTTTTTCAGCTTGCGGATTTTCCGCTTGATCATGTCCCGCTTGAGCATGCTGAGGTGCGTGATGAAGAGGACTCCGTTGAGGTGGTCGATCTCGTGGCAGAACGCGCGGGCGAGCAGGCCCTCGCCGCGCATCTCGAATTCTTTCCCGGCCGCGTCCTGGGCGCGCACGGTGACGTACAGCGGGCGCGCGACGTGCCCGCGGAAGCCGGGGAGCGAAAGGCATCCCTCTTCCTCGCGCTGCTCGCCTTCGGCGTGAATGATTTCCGGATTCACGCAGACGATTTTCCCTTCCGGGTTCTTTCCGTTGGTCACGTCGATCACGGCGAGCCGCCGCCCCAGCCCGATCTGCGGCGCCGCCAGCCCCACGCCCTGCGCCGCGTACATAGACTCAAACATGTCTGCTACGAGCGTCTGTAGTTCCTCATCGAACTTGTCCACCGGCTTCGTAGGGGTCTCGAGCACCGGATCGCCGTATTTCACGATTGGATGAATCATCGCGACTCTGTTCCTGGAATATTCCTAGAAATTGTCCAACTGCCGCTGATAGCCGTCGAAATTCCTGCGCATTTCCTCGAGCGAATCGCCGCCGAACTTCTCGATGAACGCGCCCGCGAGCGTTAGCGCCACCATAGCCTCGCCCGCCACACCGCCCGCCGGCACCACGCACACATCCGAGCGCTCGTAGGCCGCCTTCACCGCTTCCTTCGTGTTCATGTCCGCGGTGAGGAGCGCGCGGCGGAGAGTCGAAATCGGCTTGAGGTATCCGCGGATGACAACGTTCTGGCCATTCGTGATCCCGCCCTCGAGCCCGCCCGCGCGGTTCGACGAGCGATCGAACCGTTTCCGCGATGCGTCGTACCGGATTTCGTCCTGCACTTCGGAGCCGTAGCTTCCCGCATTCGCGATGCCCGTGCCGATCTCGACGGCCTTCACCGCCTGGAGCGACATCACGGCGCGAGCGAGCTTCGCGTCGAGCTTCTCGTCCCACTGCACGTGACTTCCCAGACCCGGCGGAATCCCGCGCGCGACGACTTCGAAGATTCCGCCGACGGAATCGCCCGCGCGCAGCACGTGGTCCACTTCGGCGACCATTCGCCCTTCCACGTCGCGATCGATGCAGCGCAGGGGCGACTCGAGATTCTCGCAGACGGCCGCAATCTCGTCCCACGTGGCGTCGCGCTCAAGGCGCGCGTGGCCGACCGCGATCGTGTGGCTCAGGACGGCCGCACCGAACTCGTGCAAGAGAAGCTTGGCCAGCGCGCCGGCCGCAACGCGAGCCGCAGTCTCGCGCGCCGACGCGCGTTCGAGGACGTATCGCGCGTCGTGAAAATCGTACTTTTGCGCGCCAGCCAGGTCCGCATGTCCCGGGCGCGGCGCCGTCAGGCGGCGCTGCGCGTCCTCCGCGCCCTCGCTGTCTTCAACCGGCAGCGCCTTCTCCCAATTCTTCCAGTCGCGGTTTTCGATGCGCAGGGCGATGGGCGCGCCGATCGTCTTGCCGTGGCGCACGCCGGCGAGGAAGTCCGCCTGGTCCTTTTCGATCCTCTGGCGCCCGCCGCGGCCATATCCGAGCTGACGGCGGTGCAACTCGCGCCCGACGAAATCCAGGTCCACCGGCACGCCGGCGGGCAGCCCGGAAATCCAGGCCACCAGGGCCTGGCCGTGAGACTCTCCGGCGGTGACGAATCGCAGCATGTTCAGTGGCGTATCGGGATCGGGAACAAACGAAGAATTCTACCGGACGCATCCGCGCGCGTAAAGGCCGCGCGGTTGCGCTTGCGTGTCAAATCTGCCGCGCGGATGTTTGCTTGACGTGCTGCACAGCGGACGTTACGCTCTCGATGACTCGGCCGGGGGCCCGGCAACCGGGTCCCACACGATGCCCGAACCCAGCGAA